>Ga0209700_109652_pt1 | contig 10905 bp, 13 predicted proteins | sample SiratroredBW_FD_187528 | JGI IMG/M metagenome (GOLD analysis project Ga0209700, IMG submission 187528) | Root nodule microbial communities of legume samples collected from California, USA - Siratro red BW (SPAdes) (version 2) | ecosystem: Host-associated > Plants > Roots > Nodule | place: USA...
TGAGTTTGCTCTTTTTTTTTTTTTTTCATTCAAATTTAAAGAATGGACAATTGAATATCCTTCAAATAAGTAAATAGATCCCAAACATATAAAATGCAATTACCGTTCAATTTTCCTTTTCTTTGATACCCAGAAGTCAGAAGGAGAACAGGAAATTTTTTTTTTGCTCTGAATTTCATTGGTTTTGAGCATGAATCCATATTAACCTGTGGCTTTTCAGTTTTCCTAATCTTTTCTGTTGCATTATCTAGAAAAACTCAGTTCCCACTTCCAAACTGAGACTGCTAATCCTTGCATGCCAAGATATTGTTACTTTTATTTGGATAGCTTGGCATATCGGATAGGTTGTTCTGTTAATTTGTTAGGGATGAGTTTTTAGTTTCTGCTCTGCCAAACAGAAGAAAAGCACTTGTATAGGAATTTCCTAGAATGATGACGCATGCAAATTGATGTCAAATGCATAGGATGGTTAGTAAGAATATACATGTGAAGTTCAGTTTCATTGTACAAGTGATAGAATATTTTCTTTCCAAGTCGTAATTGTTTGAATTATGTATTATTTGACTATCTCTGCAAACCCGATTGATGTACGTGAATAACTTGTTCTGTCCTTTTGACCTGTTTTTATCTGAAGCTCATACCAGCTGTGCTGGCATTGGGTTTGTTCCATAAAAAGTGTGGTTATGGATTAAGACTCTAGATTAGCTGAGTAAACTGATCATAATTTCTTTAACATTCTGCAGAATTCTGATGCTATCCAGGTTGAATCAGTACAGAGCTTTGGCAGATCCAATGATGAAACTGGAGAGTTGCATGATGCGACGGACAAATTTCAACCAAGCTTTTCTTCTGTGACCTCAGAAATTTCTCAGAGCCCTGAATTCGAGGCACCCTCTGGTGAAGTGGATGTGGAAGTTGATAGGCATGGGGCAGTTGAAAATGAAGCCGAAGTGCTAGAAACTGCACTTGCTTCAGAAGAGAGCATGTCTCAGGTTACTGAAGAAAATAGCAATGAATTTGATGATATGAAGGAAATTGACGAAGAATTCTTGTCAGAATTGGACACTGTTGGAGACTTTAGTGTCAATGATGCTGGTGTATCATTTCATACTGACATTGAACATGAGGAAACTAGAGATTCTCAAGTTTCTTCACTCCCTAAGGATGTAAAGATAGAAGAGGTTGAACAGGGCATCCCAGTCCTTGAAGCAAGATCACTTGAAGATGTTAACATGGCTTTCAAGCAACTTCAAGAAGGAGTGGATGTTAAAGAAGTTATGCTTCCAAGTACTATTAAGGATCAGCATGCTAGTGAAGAATCTAAAGATCATCTGGAAGCTAATTCAGACCTTCAGGTTGTTGAAGCCAGATCTCTGGAAGATATTAACAATGCTTTGAAGCAAGCCTCTGAAGGTAATAAAGGGGAGCTTACAAATTCCTTGGATATGAAAGCCACTTTAGTCGAAGTTGAAGAAAATAAAGTTGGCTCATCAAAGGTGAATGAAAATGAATTATTGGATGTAGCATCCAGTTCTGAAGAAACGAGCAGAACTGTGGCAGATAAATCAGAGAATGTACCCAACAGCGGCTCCAGTGACAAGGCAAAAAAATCTCACAGTAGGAAATCTTCTTCCAGTTCCAGCTCAAGCTCGAGCTCGAGCGATTCTGATTGATGTGGTTTTGAGCACTGAAGAAAGAATTGTGAGTTTCTCATTTATGTTGTTTTATTTATTTTTCCTTCAGTGGTGGGAATTTAGCCAATCAACTCTTGGCTAATGGTAGTCAGGTCAGGTTTCGTAAATTTTGTTGGATTGGTTTCTTCAAGAATGAGTTTTTGGTTTTATTTCTTGAAGCGTGCAGTTTTTTGTTCAATTTTATCCCGAGTGTGAGCAATTTGGCATATACAGGATGAGTGTTTATTTCCAACAGGTGCATATTGTGTAGTCCAAAAAAGAAGAAAAGAAAGAGAAATTGGATTATTGTACATTATACTTTATTGTAGAAATGGTGACTGGACTTTGTTTATTTGTATACATCAATCTGTGCTTCTGTTTTTCTTTTCCTTTTTTTATTTGCTACTTTTTTCCTCACCAATCTTTAGTCTTTTTGTTCCAAGAAAAATACAGTTGCATCATTAACATTTTACATCAATAATTATAATCTGTTTAGTTAATTGAGCACTGGAGAATGTAATTAAGGTTTTCAACTTTGACTTTCTGCCTCTAGTAAATAATGATGAGGATTCTGCCCATTTAGTTAGGCTCGTTGAATATGTATTAATATTAACTGTGTTGTTCTATTGAGTCCCAATTTCTGACTACTTATTGAATTAGCCTGCACTAAAAGGTAGCCGCCACTTTGGATTGATGCCTCTTTAAAGTGTATTTTTACTGATTTTTTGGACCCCAAATGTTATAACCTGTAAAAGGTACAGTTTTAAAATGTTTTGGTATTTATAGTTGTTTTGATTTGTCAGCTTCAGTTACCTCGTTCTTTTGGGACATTATAATAATTTTATATACGTGGGCCATATCGTCTCCCACATTTTTCATGATTTTAAAAACAGTTAATACCATAAAAAATAATTAGACTAACAATTACCAAAATATGAAAGGTAAAAAAATCAGAAAAATAATAAAAAAAAAAGGTTACAAACAGAATCGCCATTAGGACCAGATTCTTGCCTAGTTTTCTGTATAGTGCGGTGTGGCCTTTAGGCGAGAACAAAGGTTTAGCAACAGATTGCCAGGACGCTTAGGGAACCATTTTTGGACAAGATTGAAAATCGTTTCTGATTGCATTCATAAATCGGACCGGTTTGCTGCTGTTTTAGAATTTATAAAAATATTTAATACTCCGAAAGTTATAATTTACGCTTTACTCTTAAATTTCAATGTCATGAAAAGTAGGGGGTAATACACTTTAAGATATTTTTATATTTATTGCATTGCCACGATAAATAGAAACGAGAAAGCGTCGGATGCACAACCTCACATGCAAATTTTTATGTGTTTATAGAATCAGAGGGCAAAAATCAGTCATAGAATCCAATATATTCCAGAAGGTAAATGCCATTACAACATATGAGATATTTCTCCTAATAACATTACCAAGTATTATGACTAAGGAACTACGGCGTTGATTTCAGAAAAGACCAACTACAGCTTTTGTTTCTTGTTTGGTGGCCCGGAAGAAGTCTCAACCTGCAAACACATTCGGAAATTGCACATTTAAATATAATGCCAGAGGCTTTTGTCTGGAAAGCTACTGCTTCATGAAATTTTCCTAGGGCTTAATTTTTTTTCTCCACATTCATTCAAATATAATATAAATTTTAGTCTGATAATATTTTTCTATGATCATCCCTTTAATGTCCGATTCTTGTGTTTTTTTGTCCATCTATCTTACTGTGATAGAAACACTTGTGTGCATGTGAGGCGAAGCTAAGTAAGCATTTTTGCGAAGAAAATTAACCATTTAGGATAAAAGAGGATTTAGACATTACAAAGATCGTGAACAAAAATTAAAATGCCACTACCGAAAGCAAAAATCATTATATTTGTAAGGATGAAAAAGATATTTATGTTTTTTTCCTAAACTTCTCTCCCAGCATATAATGTTATAATTCACTGAAAAATAAACCATAAGAATATGAACAATTCAACGGGGACCTAAATTTCTGCCAACTTCAAAGTATAACATTCATCATAGATATGAGAAAAAATTCTTACAGTACTCAGTTGTTCCCTGATGTATGTCATGGATCTCAGCATAGCTTCAAGAGTGTCCCTTGTGAGATGAAACTTCACCTCTGTTTCACCTGACGGAGACTTACTGTAATCATGCAGCTACAAACGAAAGCAGATATCACAAGGAAATCCTTAGTAGTATCACAATGGTACATTACAACAACAAGCAAAAAAGGACATTGCAAGTACATTTTATCACCTTAAAATATCCAACCGTGTTAACAAAATTTTAGTGAATCCTTCTAAAAGCAGATTTTGATTCATAATAACCACGCATAATACATAACTCTCCCTATTACCTTGAGGCTGATTATAGCCACTCTATCTGCAGACGATGATCCGCGGTTCTCCATGGTCCACGTCATTGATTTGAGGCAAGGAAGGCTTTCCTAACATGTTATTGTATAATTTTTTTATAATAACAAACAAATTAAATTCAATAAATATAGCCAAAAGAAGAGTGGAGGTAGGAGGAATATACCATGTGCTACTTGCAAGGATATTTATCTTTGCCAGTAAGAGACTCAACTCAAATATGATAAGAAAGAAAACGGATTTGACTCTTCAAAGTAGTAAGAGACTCAACTCAAATAAGATAACAAAGAAAATGGATTTGACTCTTCAAAGTGAGTAGTCTTAAAGTAAACAATCACTATAACTAATCAGAAAAAAAGCAGCTAATATTTCAATGCATGCATACTTTATTATTTATGTACGCACACAATCACCCAATCTTCTCGTCAATTATCAAAATTATTCATTTCAATGAGTTACTCACGGAAGTTCAAAAGTAAATGATTTAGGTTGATAACAAGAAAATGAACAATGAATATCATGTATATAACAAATATCAAATCATAAATTAATCCCTGATTATTTTCACCAGTACTGATATAGCTCAGTTCACACTAGGCCATTAGGAACAAAAATCAATGGACTACTTTTCCTCACATTCACAAAGCAAGCACATTAAAATCGTTGAATAAAGATCAAATCAAACCATTCATATTCGAAATGTGCATTTCAGTTCCAATTTATCGATATAAACATGAGTTCATCTAATGAAAACGCATACATCTATCTTTTGTAAAAACCTAAACCATCCAACAAAAATCAGACGTTTCACGTTCTATTTCTATAGATCAGACTTAAAACACGCATTCGAATTCTGTATCATCAATTTTTATTCAAAGGTAACGGAAGCAATCGCTACAGGATTTCAAAAGAAGTAACCACACTGAATACGGTTCCTTGAAGCAGTACCTACCAAGTCATCACAGGGAGCAACGGCATCACACTGGAAGCAGGGCGACGTCGTTTCGGAATCGGCCGGATTGAGCGGGTCAGCAGAAGCGGGGAGATGGCGCGGCCAGAGCAGAGAAGGAGCAACGTTGGGCGTTCCCTTGAATTGCGGCGAGGCGTCCTCCTTCCATCGATGACTGTTTTTCCGCAACGAGGAGAGGAGATTGGTTCGGAGGGGGAGCGGAAGGTCGGGGGGAAAGAGCTTCAGGAGGTCGTTGTGGTGGAGGTTGTAGCGCGCGCATTTTCCGAGGAGGGAGCGGAGGCACGCCAAGACCTGCGAGATAGGTGAGGTGACGGTGGAAAAGAGGGAATAGGGGGTGAAATTGGTGGGGTGAGAGAGTTACTTACGGGGTCGAGTTGAGAGAGGGAAGAGAGGCGGAGGAGGGATTGGAAGCGGGACTTGTCGGAGAGGGGAAGACCGGTGTGGCGCGTGGACCAGAGCGTGCAGAGGATGCGGTTCAGTGATTCTTCTGATTCTATGTGCGATAGCTTGTGAAGTTCATCCAGCACTTCACTCTCCTCCATTTTTTCAAATGATGAAAGCTTTCAAAATCGAGTGAGACAATTATCTTCCATGACTCAAGTAGATTTTATTTGTATTAATTAAGTCTCTTAACTTTTTCTTATACTTACGTTCTCATACTTTTATTTAAATTTTCGTTTAGCAATTTTTTAAATTTTTTCAAAGAACATGCAGAATTTTTCTTTAATAATATACATTTACCTGTTAAACAGTTTAACAATTTAGTACCATTTGTTAGAATATTAAAAAAATATTTATATTAATGATAATTTTATATTATTATCTTGAATGAAAAAATATTATGAGAAAATTTTAGTAATAGTTTTAAAATGTCATATCTTTATTTCAAAAAAAGTTACTCATAATCATTTTTAGTATTACTTTTATTAAGAAACTTTCCTAACATTTTTAAAATGTTATCGTTTTAGTAAATAAATGTTAAAAAATATATATAGTGGTTATTTAATTCAATCTAGGTTCACATGAGTTTTAGCGTAGTTTAATTAAAACGAATAATTAGTTTTTAGTTCCTTTTTTCGAAAGGGAAAGTACTTAATCTAACATAATTAGAATTGATACAACAACTGCTTAGGATCTTTTACAGAAGAGTACATATAAGTCCTATGTAAGGTAGACCTGCCACTAAGACATTTGTGAACATTGGAGTAGATAGTCTGTAAGCCAGGAGATTTTATTTATTTCTTGACAATAGATGAACTATAAGAAATGAAAACCAAATTGTGATGTGAGAACTTGATTTGTTGTATTTGCCTAGAGAAAAATAATTGAACCTTTTGAGAAGTTATATGTTTCTATTACACTTGTACAAGAGCAACTACTATGCAAATGTCTTGTTCTAAATTTTATTATGCTTGTGTTGAGTTGTGAGGACACCTACTTAATTAGTTAGTCTCATGGATTAATTAGAAGACATGAATGAGTCAATTGCACATATATTTTTGTGTCGGTCTCATGAAACTATAGGATGTTTGTAATTAAATATTTTTATTCCTATTCATAGGTGGTAAATGTATGATAATCAATATTTTAATTCAATCTATTCATCATTCTCATTCAATTTCAATATCAATTTTACTTTTAATTTGTTTCAATTTTATTTCTATTTTATTATTTATTAATTTCATCCTAATGGTGTTATTGATTCATATGGCCAACCCCATGTACTTGGTAGGATAAGATTGATTATTGATTGTTAGCTAAAATAGATCTAAATTGTTTTAAATCGGACTAGCTAATCAGAAAGATAGACATTAAAAAGGTGATTAAATCATAAAGTGTCGTGTCAACAAGTAATTTAAAGAAATCAAATAAAGAATATCTTATATTTACTTATTTACATATTATAATTGAGATGTTATCTTTTTTTTCTACGATTATTGTTCTCTTTAAATAGTTTAAATATAAAACTTTTTATTGTTACACAAAAAATATTATATGTGTATGTACGCGTGTGTGTATTTATGTACGTATTTATATATGTATGTACGTATGGAAGGAAAAAGAAAAAGGTCCAAATGGTTGTGCTACAGGTAATAAACGAAAAAAGATTTCTGCAAAGGTTTTAAGGTATTTTCCTTTGAAGTCACGCTTACTAAGGATGTTTATGTCTTCTAAAATAGTTGAGCATGTGTAATGACATGCATCGGGAAGTACAAATGAAGGCATCTTAAGGAACCCAAGAAACTTTGAAGCATGGAAGACATTTGTCGCGGGAAGCCTAACTCTGTTCAAGAATCTAATCGGACACTCTTGATGTACCCAACGCTAAGAAATCTTGGAGTGTCTTCTGATTGTGAATGATAATGTGTGAAATCACAAATCTAAAGAGAAGGTAGGAAACTTTAGAGGAATTGTTTGAGAGATGGAATGAAACTATGTATCTTCTTAAAGAAAGAGAGAAAGAGAGTTGGTAGTTTATATAAACAGAATTTCTTCTTAGAAATAATTAGTGGTTTTTATTAGAATAAAACAGAATATCTTTTAGAGAAAGAGAGAATTGGTGATTTTTATAAAAATAAAATCTAAATAACTAATTTTTATTTACTTAAACAACTCTTCTGTTAAAAAAATAGGTGTTATTTTAGTTTTTATTTCATAGCTATTTTCTAGGGTATTACACTTAACAAAAATGTTAACACATTTTAATATATTAATTTGCAACCACAATACAAAATTAATTACAACTAAAAAAATTATTATAATATAATACAGTATTAATTACTACTATAAAAATTATTATTATATAATAAAGTATGACGTAAAATGAGAAGCAATGTTAAGCATACTAATTAATTGTAAAATTTATCACTCAATTTTTATTTTGATTAGAAAGTTATTTTTTAGCTGTAATTTTTCTAGCAAAAAATGAACTAGCATTATTGGGAAATGTTAATGTTAGCAAATACATAGATATTTTTGAATAGAAAATATTTCATTATTTCTATATAGATTAACTTGTGGATTGGAGTATATGGGATACCAATAATAAAATATATTGACCGTATACATTTGTACAAAAAGGGCCTTATTGGTATTTAGTCACTATAGTGAAAAGCTATTGATGTGAAGCACAATTTAGATTAAAGAAATTCATTAGATAAGCCCCAATCAAATAAAATTCTTAATTAGCTCAAAGAAGAATTAAAAAAAAAAAAGGAACATGTAATTCACTTGATTAATTAGTCAAGTTTGTTTCATTTCAATTTAAGATAAAATTGTAAATACATACACATGTGTCGCGACCTAAATCACGATGGGACGGCGGTTCGAAAAAATTAATGAATTTTAAAAAAAATGGAGTCGTCACCAATAGTTTTTCAGGGAAAACTATGGAAAACCCGAAAAGAAATAATAAGGCGGGTCTGCGAAAATTGGACCGAAGGTCCGGGAGTCGGTTACGTGTGGGGAAGGTGCTAGCACCCCACAACGCCCGTCCTGGGACGGTACCTTTTAATTAAATAAGTAAAACGAGTGTATTTTCTTTAAGATGTTTATTTTTCCACAAAAATGAAAATAAAGGCAAACAAAATTTTTTTATTTTAGAAAGGGACAAGGTTTAACCTAGCTCCTACGTATCTCTATCGGGTAGAGAATCAGGGTTACGTAGTTCTTTGTTTTGAAAAGATTGTTTGTTTGAGAATTTGATATTTTTTAGAAAAAGTTTGTATTTATCACTATTTTTTGAAATTAAATCTCATTTTGGATATCGCTTGACGCATGTGGCCCTTTGATATTCCAAACGAAATTAAAATTCTTCGAATTAATTCTATATGACGCGTGCGGTCAATTAAGAAATTAATCGAAAGTCTTTATTCAAAGCGTCAATCTTTGCAAGAGCGAAAAAATCCTTTTTAAAAGACGTAGCCCAAAATTAAATCTTAATTCACTATTACTTTTAAGTAAAAAGAAATTATATTATTTTATGATTTTATTTATTTATTTATATTTTAAAAAAAACGTCAGGGGCAGTTTTGGAAACTGGCCATATGTGGGTGCAATTCCTAATTAGTGGAGGTGTAGGAGGTAAATCCAACTTAGCTACTGGCAGGGGTATTCTGGGAATTAACGGGTGTCATAGGTGCAGGCCTGGAATGCAGGGGGTGAAGGAAGCAAGCCCAACCCAGGTAAGAAGAAGGGTATTCCAGGGACTTAGGAGGGCTGGGGGTGTAGTCCTGGAATACAGGGGGTGCAGCAAGCACCCCCACTAATCCATTAGGTTAGTGACACATGCATGGTGCTGTGAGAGGCAGGGAAAGGTTCGGCTGATGCAGGCGGCGACTGGAGACAACGTCGGCACCGTCGACGGATGCAGCAGGAGGCGACGGCGACGCCACCGTCGGCGGTGGCGCACATGGAGGGGTTAGGGCTTGCATGGATTCAGCGTCGTTGCGTGACTGTTCCTGGCTGGCTGCTATGATGGTGTTCGCGGGCAGAAAGGAAGACGTGGTGAGGGAAAGGCATGGTGGGGGAAAAGCAAAGCAAGGCGGATGTTTGTGGCTGTCGGCTTGATAGACGAGGACCATAATGGAGGTGCTATGGCAGGTTTGGTGGTAGAGCGAGTGACAAGGGAGAGGTGGCAGCGTTTACGACTGTTGCTAGGTAGACTTGGAGGGCGTTGGTGAGGGCTGCATGATATCTGTTGTCGGAAGGTGTGCTGGGTGTGTTACGGATGGTTTGAGAGCGGCTTTGGTGATAGTTGGAGGTGTGAACTGGAGGTTAGCTTGCAGGGGTGGTGCTTTTGGTGATTACGTTGACGAGACATGAAGGCAGGGAGGAAGATGTTGGGCGTATATGAGTAGTTGTTTGGAGTAGAGGTAATGGCATTACTTGAGGGCAGAGAAGTGACGTGGTGGCGGAGGTTAAAAGGAGGGCGTTTGGGTGGTTGTGAAAGTGCCATTGATGGCGTTGGCAGGGCTGCGGCAGTGACGCCGTCAAGGTGAGGGAAGTGCGGTTTGGGAAGAAGGTACAGATGACGGGTGTGGCTTGGTGGTATCAGAGGAAGACGTCGTGGTTGAGAGAGTGAGAAAGATGGTGAGGTATGGTTGTTCTATCGATTTTGGTGGAGATAGGGTGAGGACGAGAGAGAAGAAGAAAGTAATGGGAAGAGGTTGGTTGTTTGACAAGGAGGGGTATTAAAATGGAGGTTGGCTTGGTGTGTGATTTTAATAGAAAGGTGGCATGGAGGAGTTATAGTGGAGATAGCTATGGGGGTACGCAGGTGATGATTGTGAAAATGTGGCAGCGTCATGGTGATTGGTTGGGAGGTGACGTTGAAGGTTGTTGGTGACATGGTGCCTGCATGGTGATGTTTATTATGGAGGTGGAGGGAACACATGGTGTGACCGGAGGTAAGAAAGTGAAAGGTTAGGGGCGAGGAAGAAAGTGTCACTGAGGGCTCATGGTAGGTTCAGGTGCTTGTTACGTGGGTTTGGAGGTTTAAGAGGTTGAAGAAGAAAGGTTGGTGTAAGCTACGGAGGTGCCGAAGGTGGAAGGTATCATGGTGGGGTTGCGAGGTACATGGGAAAGGTGATGGAGGCGCGGGCTTGTGGTGAGAGAGAGGTGGTGAGACTCGTAGGTGAGGTTTGGTGGCATGGTGAAGAGAGGTGGAGGCTCGTGAGTGTAGTGGGAAGGTGGCTACGTAGGGGGTGATGTGAGGGAGAAGGTGATAAGGTGGAAGAAAAAGGCATGGGAGGAGTTTTTTATAACTTATGCAGCTAGGTCGTTATTATGGAAAGCCAAAACAGAAAGATACTATGGCAAAGGAAGGTAGTGGTTCTAACGTAAACGTATTGAGTGGTGGTGCCAAAAAAT
>Ga0209700_109654_pt1 | contig 10902 bp, 6 predicted proteins | sample SiratroredBW_FD_187528 | JGI IMG/M metagenome (GOLD analysis project Ga0209700, IMG submission 187528) | Root nodule microbial communities of legume samples collected from California, USA - Siratro red BW (SPAdes) (version 2) | ecosystem: Host-associated > Plants > Roots > Nodule | place: USA...
AAAAACTTGTCTTATAAAAAAAATTTCATTGCCTTTTGAAAAAAAAAAAAAAAGACCCATCAACTCTTTTTGAGCAACTCTTTCCTTTAGGCTTTTCCATTTCATTCCCTCATTCTTGTTTCTTGTTCCTTTTTTCAGATATAGTTTCTTTTCCTCACATACAAAAATTATTTCACAAACGCAAGACCTATTATATTTTAATTATAGTACTATTTGTATATTATATATTATTGGTAAATTCTTTCACTGTTTCTTGTTTATTATTATGAAAATTCTTTGTTATATTTCCTTTTAGAAAATGGGTCATGCAATAATAACACTGAAACCATATCAAATGAAAAGGTAACTTTCATACGAAGAAAGAAAAGACTAATGAAGAAAATTTATGAATTTTCCAAAAATCACATAATACACCGTTTGAGAATTTTGATATTTTTATTACTCGAATACAGTTACATACATTGAGTTATTTCCTAGGATGATTGAAAAAGGACATTCAAATCATGTTGAGAATGTTTCAACTAGATTCTATGCAAAGGGTGTTTGCATTGGCTAAAATGTATGAAAATGTCATTTTTACATCAGTAGTAACAACCTTTTTCAACAAGCAAAATCGAATTCTTTTGCTACAAAAATCCTTAATGGGAGAAAAATCAATCTTTCGCACACTTCAGAGGTAGACGATTTCAAGACAACATCCAAAATTGTCAAAAATCTTACTCCTACATAAATGACAGAAAGGAGAGATAAGGGTCTGTTACTTGTGTGGTGATCCCACAATGTAAAATTAATCGGTAAAAAATACTCTTTGTAACCTACCATTGAACATTTACGCCCCTGCAATATAATAATAAAGAGCTAAATATCATTAATGAATGGCTTGCCCCTACAATAGTTCTGCACTCCGTCTGAATCCTTTACTGCACATATCTACAGGGTTTAGTCGAGTCACACAAGCTTAAGTAACAACTGAAGGTATGGTAATAAGAGAACAGGTTGGTTTTAGTTTCGACAAAACTGGGAAAGATGGTCTACTGGGAGTGGCGGTGGAAGTGTATGGTACGGGATTACCGTACACACCAAAAAATTAGCCGTAACAGGTGAAGTTTGGGGATGTAGAACTGGACGGAGAGTTGTCCCTAACGATAAGCACTTTCAGGACTGGTATCTGTATTTGCTATATCGACTATTCTGGTTGCTGAAGAAAGAGAAGGAGGTACCAAGGTCAGGGTCAGGTTCAAAAAAGTTCCGTAAGCAACACATCTTTGCAAGCAAGTCTGCTACTAAAGTTATATCAATACATATTTTCCTAGCATCAATCATGAAGTCTTTTTATCTTCTTTCTCCTAGAGGATTCCCACTTTATTAGCTTACTGCAATCCCGTCCCTATTGCTACTATACATATTCGATAGATAACATACGAAGCATGCGACTCCAACTGCGGAGACTTTGTGGTGTGTAAAGAAAATATTGAAAGGTGCCCTAGTCTTGTGTTAGAAAAAGTGGACAATTATTCACAAGTCATGTCGTATGATGTTTAATGTTCTGAACCTGTTGTTTTGTCGGGTACATTCTTTGTGTTAGAAGAATGCAACAACAAGCATGACAAAACAATTGTTAAGAACAACAAACATCATAGGAAGGAACAACAACAAACACAAGACTAGAGCACCCTTCATTATTTGCTTTACTCCCCACAAAGTTGTCGTAGTTAGAGTCACATAGTTCGTGTGTTATCTGTCGAATATATACGACAACAATAGGGACAATATTGCCGCAAGCTAATAAAGTGGGAATCCTCCAGGAGAAAGAAGATAAAAAGACTTCATGATCGGTACCAGGAAAATATGTATTGATGTAGCTTTTAACAGCAGACTTGCTCGCGAAGATATGTTGCTTGTGAAACTTTTTTGAATCTGACCCTGACCCTGGTATCTCATTCTCTTTCTTCAACAACCAGAATACTCAATCTAGAAAATATAGATACTAGTCCTGAAAGTGCTTACCGTTAGAGACAACTCTCCGTCTAGTTCTCCATCCCCAATCATCACCCCATTGTGGCTAATTTTCCAGTACGTATGTATGGTAATCCCGTACCAGACACTTCTGCCGCATCGGCCGACAAACACATACATACTTTGTCCCTCAGGTACAACGGTCGCACCCCTAACCAACCCCAAAGGACTATGATCGATAAAGTCCTCTTTGGAATCTTTTATATTCCTCTTGGACTTGGAGAGCCAGTGTACTACCTCGGTATCTGACCGCCTACTTAGCAATTTGCAAATATGCTGACCGACCAACAATACTCAACAGAAGTTGTTCGTTACTTCAGAGCAACTCCATGATTTCCCCCTCAAAGACCATAACCCGATTGTCCGTCACATAGTGCAAAGCCTTAAGCTTAATCAAAGTGAAAACTAGCTAATACTCAATTATAAAAATAATGAAAGCACATTAATACTTGGGACTCAAGCCCATGGAGAAGGCCCAACATCAAGTCTATAAATAGAGACACATACTAAAGGCAAAAGGTAATGTTCTTTTGATCCCAAAGTTATATATACATCTCGAATTGTTAACTAACTTGATCGTCGTACTTATAAAAACCCAATTCAAAACTAATAATAACTTTTGGATTAAAAAAAAAAGAAATTCAATCTAAAATACAAAATACATTATCAAACTTTTTCTTTTATTTTCATGAAATTCTTTTTAGTCTTTTCACAAAGGTTATTTTCACTAAGTCCACAATGATATTATGGATCTGCAGAAAGAATGCATCTATTTTCATTCCTTAGCTTGACGGTGTCCCAAATATAAAATTACTTTATACATCTATTTTTCATATAGAAGAATAAAAATGTCTAATTTTCTAAACTCTACAAAAATTATTTATTTAAAACTCTATCCAATTCTCTCATCACATAATATTATTTTTTCAGAGTTGTTACCCAACATTTTAAGACTTCAATATTTTAAATACTGAAACTGTGATGTGCATTTTTTTTTCATTAAGGTCGATCTTTTCTCTGTGGAGGAAGTAAATATAATGTGGGTGGGTTGGTTGGCTAAAGTCACTAAGTTATTGTTTCTTTTCATTGAATTACTGGACATGGGAAGAGTAAAGTTTGTATCATTATCATTTGAAATAATTAAAGTATGTATTTTTATTTGTAAAATATCATATTTAGGTTTAGGTTAATAGTTATTTTTCACCTTATTACATTTTCATAATTGAATAAAATTGTGGTTTTATATAATAATTTTTTTATTCTTAATATATTTGGTGGTTTGTCTTCTCTTCTCACTAAGTCCATACTGCTGACTAATATTACATATATCTTTTTTCTCATATACCTTCTAATGACAGATACTTTTTTTTCTTCGCGCATCTCATTTATTCAATTTATGTGAATGTCAATGTATGAAATAAAACAAAGTTATATCAAACATTTTTATAAATGTGAAAAAATACCTTTGTTTTTCTTTCGAATATTTTTAAATAATTTGTCTTGATGTCGTGCATTGTGTTATACTTATAAAAATATAATACAATGAATCTAAATGATACAAAATTTAGAAAAATGAGACGAAAGAAAAATAATAAGATTTTTTTTAACAAAGTGACCTAAAAAAGAAGTGAATAGAGAAAATACCTCATTTTTTATGAGAGAATTCAAACTCAAATGAAAATAGAAAAGAAAAAAAAAAGTCAAAGAAGAAAACAGACTTAACAAGTTACTCAACGAAATTATTTATCGAATATTTTGTGTTATAGAATATTATTTATCGAATATTAAGGTTAATTGTTCAATCATGTATTCTAAATGAGTGATGGATATATTTTTTATTTTCCTTGTCCATGTTACATAATAAATATTATTATTATAATAATTATTATTTTATTATAATTATAATTACAAGTATTACAATAATAATAATAATAATAATTATTATTATTATTATTATTATTATTAATACTATTATTATTAGAAGTATTATTATTATTATTATTATTATTAATATTATTTATTATTATGATTTGTATTATTATTACTTTTATCTTTTATCTTATTAATAATATTATTATTATCATTATAATAATAATAATAATAAATATCATCATCGTCGTTGTTTATGGATTTATCTGTACTATAACAAATATATTGACATATTTAATTTGTTGATAAATTGACAATTAAGTAATCAATATATTTATTGATAATTTGACGGTTATTATTTTATCAATAATTATTAACAAATTGATCTGTTATTAAATTCAACCTTACAAAAGTCTGAGTATACCTAACATATAATTCATCTAATTTTCTTCATAAGTATTAATTAAATATTAATTTAAAATTTATATAAAGATATATTTTTAAAATTTCAGATTAACTTCAACTAAAAATTTTGTTTAAAAATACTTTTGTTAATAATTTTATATATATTAAATTTTATATTTTTTTCAATTCTTATTGAATTAAATAATATAATAATTAAAGAAATTAAAACAAGAATGATAAGACAAAATATAGTAAAAAAAAATCCAAATCTAATAATTTTTTGAAAAAGAAAGAGTTGAAATTAAACGTAATATGGTTTTAATGAAGTGAAGTGAAAATAAATGAATATAGTCATATAAGTGTGGGTAATTGAGTAAGAAAAAAAAAAAGGAAAAACAAAATAATGAATTGATAAAAATGTCATTTCACATGATAGAATTTTAAACTCAAAATAATATGAAATAAAAAGAAGATTAATAAATTTAAATTTCGGAGTGAATAAATCTCAAAGTTACCGTATATATAATTATTCATCACGCAAAATTTGATGTGATGTCGAAAGATGTCTTCTTTAAAATAATTTAACACATAGTTGATCTTATTTTATCATATATATATATATATATATATATATATATATATATATATATATATAAAAGGTCAATATTAAATTAAAATTTATATAAAAATATTGATCATAATAATTATTTTAATTTTTTATTAATAATTACATTTTTTATTTTATAAGTTTTATTGTTAAATATTTTCACCACTTCTTCTTAACATAGTAAACATCGTAAGAAAATTCAAGAAAAAATTTAAAAGAAGAAATAAAATAAAATAAAATGGGTCTAAATAAACCATTATTTTTTAAGAAAAAAGAGATCAAACTACAAATAATATATTTTTCCTTTTTACCAAAATTATGTGAGAAGAAGTAAGATGTGATCTTATAAAATAGGTGTCTGAGAAGGAGGAAAGCAAAGAGAGAAGAAAGTTTTGAAAAATGAGGAGAGAATATATCTCACTTTGAAAAATCTTTGAAATCAACAAAAAAAAGGAAAAATAAAAAAAAAGAGTGTTAGAGCAAAGGTAGAAGATGACATTGGCGAGTTATCTAAAAAGATTATTTATACTTTGTACTCTAAATACAAAATTTATGGTTTAAGTAAATATACTAAGTAAGTTATGGATGTATATTTAGATTCCTTTATTGTTGCTTAACTTGCATGATTGTTCATTTGAAGATTTTTTACATTTCTTATAGAGTCTTCTACCAATTTCAAACTTAACTTGGAATGTTATAACAACATTACTGATGTACATTTGGTAGACTCCATATGACCATGTTATTCAATACAACCATAGTTCTTATCATCATGTAAAAATATAAATATAAAATAAATTAAAAAATTAAAAGTGAGTATTTAACAATTATACAGTTACGTAAAGATAAAGATGTATCTTTACCGTCATTAATATTATATTACTTTTTTAGCATGTAACGTAAATTATCTAAACTCCACCATACAAAAGTGTAAGTGTTTTTATAAATATGTAACTAATGAAAATATTTTTACTTTTAATATGACATGCAATCAATGTTATATATATATATATATATATATATATATATATATATATATATATATATATGAAATGTTTAAAATAATCAAATCATCCTTCTAATTTATATACGAGTACAAACAATACTAAGATGTTGTTGATAGTAAGAGGTGAAATAATTCTTAGAAAAACATTTTTAATTGTTTGAAATGTATATATATAAAGAGATGCACTTTCTCTAATTTCTATTAGCTCTGTAGCTGTTTTCAAGAGCTTTCTGTAATTCTTATTGATTTTGTAGTCGTTTTCAAAAACTAGAAAAGAAACTAACTCGCGTTTATATGACCTAATTTGGGTGACTAAGTAAAAATAAGCTAACTAATCTCTATCTGAATATTCTTAATAAGTTTTTCTAACCGCAAAAAATGAATGAATAATAAAGGAAGAAGGGTGCTCTAACCCTTATATACAATACCGCATCAAGAAATAAGTGTCTAAGAAACGAATACACTTTTCATACTTAAGCACTTCTCTTGAGGATACCAAAAAGCACGAAAAAATAAAGAAACATAAACAAATAAAATGTACACAAAAACTGAAACCACCCAAGAATTACAGAATGTTGAACAAGGTCACAACATTCAGTAAAAGAAATTCATAAACCATAAACAATAAATGAAATTCAGAAAAAGAAAAATAAATTAAGTAATTATAATATTTCCTCCTTAAACTAGATGCTGATATCATTTTTAGTTTACTACTGAAACATTAACTATTCTTGACATACTTAGTAATTTCAAAAACTGTTCTAACTTGAGAGACTTTATTATTATATCTGCAACCTTGAGAATTACAGTAACTTTATAACTTTATCTTTTGTTAGGTCTTTGAGAAAGTAGAACCTTATATCAATGTGTTTGCTCCTTCCGTGAAAAATTGGATTTTTAGACAACTTTATGGTAAGATTATTGTCACATTGAATTAGAGTACTCCTTTCTTGTCTGTGACAAAGTAGTTGCAGTCAAGTACATCAGACTACCAACCACCTGTTTAAATAAAGTTTCATGAACTTTGGTTCCAACTCCATCTTTTGTCAACTTTGTGTATGGGACTAGGGGATTCTACATTGAATTGCTTTTATCCATTCCAAACCTTGTTAAGATTTCACATGCATAATTTCTTTGACACACAAATTTCATTTGAATTTTCTATCACCTCAGCTCCAAGAAAGTGTCTTATTTTTTCCAAATCAGACATGTCAAACTCGAACATCATTGAATTCAAGTCATTTCTTTTTTTTTTAACATCAAAGAATATTGAATTCAAGTCATGACGCATAGTTTTATAAATTTCTAGTATATATTAAACCACCATTATATAGGCTTACTATTAAAACTTAACCTCCTTCCTTGAAATTTGTGAACCGTGTGTTGTCCAATGAGTTTCCAAAATTTCCAACCAATTGTCGTCCAATACAAGTTCTTCGAAGGCAATTGGTAGTACAAATGCCGAAGTACATAAAGTATAAGCTTGTATCTGGATAGGGATATATGTAACTTCCCCATTGCAGTAGCTCACTACTATCCACTTTTACTTTGAATGTAGAAGTGTGTCGAACGGTAAGGTCTAAGGATGATGCAAGACGAGGATGAATAAAGCTATCTGAGCTGCCATCATCCATCAATATGCAAAACTGTCGTCCCTTCACGTGGCCAAAAAATCAAATGGAATGCTTCGTCGGAATTCCAGTAAGGGCATTGTAAGACAAATGGTGTGTTTCCATTTCCCCATGTTCAGGTTCCGGAATGGGTGGATCAGTTGTATTAAGGTGTTCTTGGTCTAAAGGAAGCTCCTCCAAGAATTGAATAATGAAATAAGGTTTGCTAGCACAACAATGAGATGGGAAAAACTTCTCATCACAAGTAAAGCATAAACCATTTGCACGTCGGAATTGATTCTCTACATGTGTAAGTTTGCGGAAGTGAGTGGGTTTTGGTGGAGTCATAAGTAATGGTGGGTTGGAGGGTGGCACAACAGGGATGATTGTTATAAGGTTGGGTTTTAGGGTTGGATTCCTAAAACAGACAAAGAAAAACCAGTTAAAAACCTTTTGAGAGAAACAAAAAAATTCACCTATAACCGAAAACTTCATAACAGCACCTCCAATTTTTTTCAAAGAAAACTATCAAATCTAATTTAGCTTCATCCGCTTATACTATAGTCAAACAAGATATTTTATATGAAAAGCAAATATGATATGGGTGCCACTTGATAGATTTGATATGGGTGTAGCTAACACGGTTAACTCTTTAATTGGGACATGTATGTATAATTTGAATTTGAATTGCTCAAAATATGAGTGGGTTAGTCAAGACGTGCTTATGTATTTTGGATATAAAAGATTGTCATTGTCGAGGTCACGAGTCATTCTTTCATTTTCATTTATGTAAACAAAACTATCCTTTATTGATTTCTTTCCGTTTCTTTGTATGAATAAAAGTTTCTTTTAGAATCTATTTTTCTCCAAAATTTCTTAGTATGTGAGAATTATTCAAATTATATTTAATTCTTAGATCTTCTTTTATATCAATTGATATAGATACGATACAGTAAAGTCTGTTCTTCACATATTTTAATGATAGAAAACACAAGAAATACATCACATGTTTGATAAAACTTACGATAAATATTCAGAAGACTGGTGATACTTATTAACAAACAATATTCAAGAATAATTTTGAGTTTCACAAAAAATCACGAGCAATCATGATTCATCTGCAACCAGAACTCAAAATCAGAATAGGAGCTTTATTTTACGGTGTCCTTGTGATACAAGACTCGTCAGAATTGATTTTTCAAATTTTTCTAGTCATAATATTTATAAATGAATGTACTAGACTGAAAATTCCTTTTCTATCCATAATACACCAAACAAATTTAAAGTGAAGATAACTCATTATGAAGGAAAAACAACATTGCAATGACATACAACTTTGAAGACTGTGGGTACTGATTGACACTAGTTCTATTTTGGTCCCCTGTGTCTGTTTTGTCTCTTTCCTGCATGCGCTTGGTTTTACCTTACTTTTGTTGGTCTACATTTTCATTGCATTTCGTAGTGCAGAATTGGGGCTCTTTGTTGGGGCTCTTTGTTGCTCGTTGTTACCTAGTTTGTTGTATTCTTTTTTATCTTCTTTTTAATTGGATTGAAACCTCTCAATTGATTCTATTAATTTTATTTTTTCATTAAAACAAAATCTAAACATTTTTTTAGAGATTTTATCCCTACCAAATTCTCTTTTCTAGTTTTATTTTTTATCAATGAAAAATAAAATTAATAAAAACATTTAAAGAGTATTTCAACCCTAATACAGAAAACACACTACAAAAATAATATCCTTACTCTAGATCTAAATCCTACACACACAAATATCCAACTAGAATGAAAAACCTAAATACATGCAATGCATTTAGCATACAACCAAGATTTTATCCACATTGTGAAAAAACACATTACAACAACACCTTACAATACTAATATTGAATAATAGTAAAACAAATAATTTAAATTTTTAGATAAGTGAATAATAAAATAATTATTATAATAAATTTGTTGAAATAAAATAAATAAGACAAAAAAATTATTTAAATTAAATAAATATTAATGTGGCTATACAAGTAAATGTAAAATATAAATTTTATTTTCTTAACTACTTTTGTAATTATTTGTATATTATTAATTTTTTATTCTTAAAAATTATTTAAAAGGAATTTGTAAAGATTTTTAATAATATAATAAAGACATAAAAGTATTGAAAATGATTATTATTTTATGTTATAAATTATGGGAAAATGTTATAAATATTAATAGTAAATATAGGAATAAAATTATTTATAATTTTATTAATATAATTGTTTTAGAATAATTATTCAATATAAAATTTATTCTATATATTTACTGAAGTATATTATAAAATTAATATTATTCATTGATTATTATTGAACTAATTAATTATTTTTCGAATTTAAATATTATTACATAATTTACTGATAATGAAAATCTAAAAAACTATTATAAATATATCATTTATATTTATATTTAATTATTTTTATAAACTTTTGTATTTTCGTAAATTTGAATATTAAATTTTCAATTTCATAAAAACAACGAGATTTTGATGTAACGAATGTTATCATCTAAATTTACTAATGTAGGAGGACATGAAAAAAAGTAAAAGTGTGATGTAATAAAAGTGTGAGGTGATAACCAATAGATTAAATGGAAATATTTCATACTATATTGATTAATTAATAATATGGACTTAGTCTCTCTCTCTTATCTCATTGAACTTCACCAGGCTATACTATATTTTTATAGTCAAACAAGATTTTTTTTTATATGAAAAGCTAATATATTTGTTGTATAGTTATTACAGTCCTTATCCATTTTCATGTTTAAAATCCTTTTTGGACAACGTACCCATAATGATTAATATTTTATTTAGTATAACGTACCCATAATGATAAATAACTAATAAACTCATAAATATAATTTTAAAAATAGAACTAAAATATGTGATAAGATAATTGGTAAAAATATAATTTTAAAAGAAGAGAGACATCAAATAAATATAACAAAACAACATGAATATAAAGATTTAGACTAGGAGAGATAAAAGATAAATAATTTATTACAATTGATACTATATCTTAAAAGAAATTGAAAAACATTAAAATTTGATTTCAATCAACCATTTTTTTAAAAATTAGTTGTTAATCATAAAAATTCAAGTTATTTAGATTTATTGGTGGATTACAATTAATCTTTGTACTAGAATTTATATGATCTAATTAAAATTGATTTATAGAAAGTTATTTATATTTATTGATGGATTATAATGATATGTTTATGTTGGAATTTATATGATCTATTTAAAATTAATTTATAGAAATTTTATAGCAATCACATTTGGTGTTATACATTAAATGTCATAAAAGATTTGCTTTCTTATAGAATTTTCATTCATGTTTAAAAGGAAGAAAAAA
>Ga0209700_109655_pt1 | contig 10901 bp, 4 predicted proteins | sample SiratroredBW_FD_187528 | JGI IMG/M metagenome (GOLD analysis project Ga0209700, IMG submission 187528) | Root nodule microbial communities of legume samples collected from California, USA - Siratro red BW (SPAdes) (version 2) | ecosystem: Host-associated > Plants > Roots > Nodule | place: USA...
AAAAACAAAAATATAAATATATATATATATATATATATATATATATATATATATATATATATATATTATAAGTATGTATATATCATATTTATTCAACCACATTGAACATATTTCATTATTATTAACATAATTAAATGTTACTTGAGCTATGTGTTTTTACTTGAAGGATCTAACCTCTATATATAGAGAAAAAAAAATCACTGTTTAAATGATTTCATATCGCTTAAACAAGATATCTCTGAAAATTAAAATTAATTTATGTTCTTCTCCTTCAAAGCACTCATTTCTAAACTAAGTATCCATCACTTAAGTATTTGTTGGATAACTTTCCACAAGTTTTAGAAATATGAAACCCATTATTTTACTACGGTACTTGAGTAATTAATTATCCTTTGAGCACCCTAACATAGTTTTATGATATTCAAGATTTCAAAACTTATATAAAACTGTCATGTTTCTTACTTGAACGACCAACATGTAATTTGAGTGTCATTACTTCCGAAAGAAAGAAAATTGCATCTCTCTCGCTCAAGCTAAACACTTCATCAGAGCACCACACTATGCTAAAAAGATAATGAGTAATAAAGGTAAATTACACACTATTAAGACTTCATTTCAATAAGACTTCATTTCAATGGTGACCTATGCTTAAACAATATTTAGCCCAAAAACATCATTTTGATAAATTAGAGATAATTCAACAACAAAAACACATCTTAAATATATGCAAATCTCTCTAATTCATCTCTTATATTACTAGCTATAGAAGTACTAATAACACATACCATTTTACATTATTTTAAAAATCATATTCACATGTATTAATATTGAGTGTCAAATACAACATAATGCTATAACTACATTCTTTATCTTTTTAAACAAATAAACCATAAACCCTAAACATTAACTTCTCTTACTTAAAGTAGTGTGCATACAAGAAAAGTCATCCTTTTGACACTTCTAGAAATCTCCAAAGGTTAAGGTAATTTACCTAAAATATCAAACTCTACACCATCTTTCATTTACAAAACACTCAAAGAAGAAAATAAAATAATAAAATCCTTAGTAAGAAATTATCTACTTACCTAATTTCATTCTTTCGCACTTCTAGAAATTTCCAACGGTTGAGTAATTTACCTAAAATATCAAACTCTACACCAACATCTTCCATTTAAAAAAAAAAAAAAAAAAAAAAAAAACTTACAGAAAACAAAAGAAATAATAGAATCTTTGGCAGGAAATGATCTACTCACCTAAATCTCAACTTTAGTTAGTTTAATTCACTCTTTATCTTACTAACTTTTCAAAGATGTAGAAAGAAAATATATATACTCTACTTATAAACTTAAAAAAAAGAGACTAAAATAAGTTTTCTTTCAGATTTGTGAAATTCAATTTAATACAAACTTGATGAAATTTCTTATAAATTAAGTCACCAGTTATAATTAATTAATATATATATATATATATATATATATATTAATACACAAGGAGGTACTTAAAATATTTATATATTATTGTGAATTTTCATTAAATATATCTTTGTAGATATATTCTTTTTGTTATCTTTACTTTCAGTGTCAAAGTTAGTCAATAAATTTACAATAATATTATATATATTATATATTATATATTATATATATTATAACTCACTACACGTTAAGTTAAGGCAAAATCCATATATATATATATATATATATATATATATATAATAAATATTCTTTTGAATTCTTGTGTAGAGGAAAATGTTGAATTACTTTAGTAAGGAATTTATCAGGTGTTATATATATTGGATTATACAGTTTGGTGGCCTTCAAAATAAGGTAATTTAAAAACTAAAAATAACTTTTAAATTGTATAATTTACAAGTCAAAAATAACTTCTAGTTAATATATTTAAAATAGAAACTTCAATGTGTATGCAGTGTAGGGCAAAATATATACTAAGTAGAGGAAGTAATGCGCGTTCACCTAATTCACTGTCATCTCTCTTGAAGTTATTTGTACAAAGAGTTGACTTGATGTTTAGTTTCTACTTTGATTAATGAATTGATTATGTTTAATTAAATAAGGAATATTAATTGTAAATTTAATGATACAGTAATTCTGCACGTTTTATTTTTGATAACTTCAAATGATACATTAATTCTGCACGTTATATGTTTTATAACTTCAATGACAATAGTTAGCGGTATACGCGGCACCACTTGATAAGTTTCTGATACCTGATAAATTTTATTAGCAGCTGCAATAATTAATGTTTTATGATTTATGAACATGTTTTGACTGATGGATATGGATTTGGATTAGAGGAAAGAAAGAAAAGGATGGTAGTAACTTAATGGATTGAAAAGAGAAAATATACGAAAATTAAGATTAGATAAAAATAAGTTTTTCTTGAAAAATAGCAAGGAATATAAGAAACATTGATAATAGACATAATATACTTGATTGTATTGTCCAAAATAGAAATTATATTTGACCTTAAAATGCATCATTGATTATGATAACAATATAATTGATTAACATTTTTATAATAATAATAATAATAGTAGTAGTAGTAGTAATTAAATATTAACAATGATAATGATTATTATTTTTATTTTCTTTTTCTTCTATTTCTTCCCAATTAAATCAGATATATTTTTCCTCGTTTTGTATAGTTTGTTTGCTTTGTTTACTTTACCCTCTTGAAAAAACTACAATCTAACAAACTTTAGAAAATAAAAGTCAAATTCTATCATAATATATTTACTTAAGTATGAATGTATAGTCTTTGAAATTTAACTATTTCTTCAGCTTTTATGAGTTTTTAGTTTTAATTTATAATACTTTCAAATGTTTTATTTTATATCTTATGTCATCAATAAAAGATAATGTGATGATATCATATATTTATAACATATCAGTTATCAAAGTTATGTATAATATATATATATATATATATATATATATATATATATATATATATATATATATATATATATATATATTTAATGTGAACACTATGAATTAAAAAAACAATTGAGTTTTCGTGTTCTGACTTAGATTCTAGACAAGACAACTATAAAAGTGTCAGAGTGATGATGTCCATAACAAAATTAACGTGTGAACACTCCACTTTAGTTACAATCCCATAAAATCCATGTGACCACACATGTCATTTTAACAAAAAAAAAGTGTCCTTATAAAATTTTCAATATTTTGAATCCAGTCTCCCATAATGAAATTAAATATAAAATTGACTTAAATTATATTATATTTTGTATTATTTTAAATTATTCTTTTTTAAATATTTATTTATATTCACAAGTATGTCACCTTTTTTAGTATTTTTCTTATTTTATGTCTATAGCAGTCTATAAAACATATTATATTGGTCCATAAAATATACACAATTAATAAATCCCTTCACTATTTAAGAATCTTCAAAGAAGAAAAACAAATATATAAAATAATAACAGAAAGAAATAATTTTTCTTAGATGTTTGATGTCTATACTACCAACAATTATTACATCACAAATACAAGAATAATTCAATTATTTATCAGCAACATATAAAATAACAAATAGATATATCATTATATATCACATTCTCACTTTCATTAATGATTTAGATTTTTTATCATATGACTTGTATTAAACATAAAATACTAATATATGTAGATTCATTTCCTACTTCCTTTTTGTTTTTTTCTGATACAGTGAAAAGTATTTTTATTTTTAATACTTATTAATAAATTTCAATTTGATGAGTTAAATGCAAACTACTCACAATTTAGATAAATAAACTGCTGTATGATATCAAAATTGACACATTTTAATTTATAGGGATAAAAAAAGCAAAATTATTTTTTAAAAAAAGTTAAAAGGGAATAACCTGTATTTTAGAGAAAAAATACATTAAAATTCTTTTAAGAACTGTAATTGAACCAGCAATAGTTTAAAAGAAAAAAAATTTGTTTCATTTTTTTCTCTGTATTAATTTTTTAGTGCTAAATAAATAAAGAATTTAAACTCAGGAAAGACGATGGGGATAAAAGTGGGTCGACACTAGTTTTACTATTTTTATCTTAAAATGAAAATTTATTTTTATCCCTATTTTCGTATTCAATGAGTATAAATTTTTTTATCTCACCTTCGTTCTTTTCGAATAATGAATATACTCGTTCTCGAATCCTAACTATTTTAAATATTAATTAAATGTTTTTTACAAAAAATAAATATTTACAAAACCATAAATAGGATATTGTCAAAGACTTAATATATATATATATTTTCATTTTTTCAATGTAAAATTATAAAAAAATTATAATTATTGTAAATATCAATCAAAGTGACAAATAACGATTAAATAAATATCACATAATTATTGAAAAAAATAAAAATGATTAAATGTGTTATTTTTATAAAATTGATGACTTCATTTTCCTAATATGCAATACGCTTTTTAAACGAAATAAAAAAAAATATATGTAATAAAGATTGTGATAAGAAGAAAAATAGTTTGAAAATTTGAGTAGAACTTGTGAATATCGGATTAGTTAAGTTAATAGAGATAATACCAATTTTTCTTAACGAAACAAAGATTCTTTAAATAAAATAAAACTAAAAGTTAAAGAAAACAAAAAAGAAAATTTCTCATGTTATCTAATAAAATATGAGTTTATATAATTAAACACTATTAAACTTGAGAGTCAAATATTCTCATGTGAAGAAAACTAAATTATAAATAAGAATAAAAGGAATAGAAATAATCAAATATGTATTATAAAAATATTTGATTCAATAAATTTAACTTTATGTTTTTCTAAATTACTATACACAATTTGAACAAAACTATATAAAGAAAAAATGACTAATTAAGATTGTGATAAGGAAAAAAAAAGTAGCTTGAGAATCTCATTATACTTTATAAATTTTAAACAAAACAAACATTTGAGAAAGACTAAAAAGAATTATGTAACAAAATAAAATAAGAAGGATTAAAAAAAAATAAGGACCAAAAATAATACTAAATATAAACTTTTAATATTATCTAATATGAATATTTTAATAATTAAAAAAATATTAAAACATATATGAGGATAAAGAAAGGACTGAAGTAAGGATATGCATACTTAACATCATCTTTTTATTCAATTTAAAAAATCGCTCATAATATACGTGTATCCAGTTAATACATCTCTCATAAGGTATATTCAGTTAATACATGAATATTCTTCATCAAAAGGACTTAGGGAAATATCAAGAATTATATTTACGGTTTACTTAAAATTTACTCTTAGTTTTATGTTATTACTTTGACTCATTTAAAAAAGTATTGAAAATAGCATTTATAAAACGAGATAACAATTCCAAAACCAAATTGGATTTTCATAAATAACTAAAATAATTCTAAGTTGGTGACTTTTAGAAATCATTGAGTTTTTAATAGTTGTTTAACTTAGACATTTCACAAAAGTTATGAGTTGTGTTGTGAACATAATTGAAGTAAAAAAAATAGTTTTTAAGAGTCATGACTTTAAACTATGTCTTTTCACATATTTTTACCAAATAAAGACTACTTTCCACGTAGTTCTAGAACTAACCTAGAAAAGAATAAGTTTATTATGGGTAATTCTACATTTCCTAAAATTTAATCTAAAAAGTTGAAAACCAATACAGCAAATATTTTTCTTTTGTTAACAATATAGTTTTTTGGTTAACAATATAGCTTTTTCGTTAACAATATAAAATCTAATTTGCACAAGTGAACAAGAACAGTTCCATTAATACCATATTACCGTAAAGCACAATGAACATACTTGACAGTTGTCCACGTGAAACCAATAACATACTAAACTTCTAATTTGATTCTTCTATAAAGCAGTGGATATTAAGCTGGCCATGGCCTATCAAATTAGAATTTTTTTTTTTTTATAAATAATTAGAATTAGAATTAGAAAAACACATTTCTTTATTATTGGAATAAAGTGAATAGAGGGGAAGGAAATAAAAAAGATAGATAGAATTAAGATATCATATTTTATTATTAATTTGAGTCAAACTAGAAATAAGCGTATATTTTTATATCCAAAATGGACATAAAGTAGAAGGGTTGTTTTAAAAAATATTTTTAATAATATACAAGTAGTAGATAGTAAATGATTTTATTTTAAGAAAATAATGAAGTAAACTTTATTTTAAATTTTATACAATATTTATTTTTTAGTATATCTTTTGTTCATCCAAACACATTTTTTTCTAGTTTTATTATAATTAAGGATATTTATTAAATCAGATTATTCAATCCAACTTAAAAGAAAGAGATTGAAATAAGTTTTCTTTCGGATTTGTCAAATTTAATTTAATACAAACTTGATGAAATTTCTTATAAATCAAGGACCAACTTTTATTGAATATGAGACCTAATATAATTTATCATTTGTTATTTGGTTAGGTGTATACGTTCTACGGCCCCACTCCATCCATTTAATATACACTCCTAATTTTAATTTTATCAACTCAAATAAAATGTTTTTCTATTTTATTTGCACTTTATTTTGAGTCTTTTTTTTATTAACTGAAACATAATAATTATAATTAAATACAAAAGCATATAAAATCCATTGTATAAGCATTGGTATAAATTATAGCAGTTAATATTCTTGTTCACTTTATGAAATTATGGATTTTGCGTAGAAGTTATTTAGAAAATAATAATTTTCTTGTTCACATTATTGTAATAATAATTTTCTTTCACTTAAAAAAGATAAAGAAAAACTTTTAGAAGACAGGAATATGTTCTGCGTGTTGTTGGATGGATTCACAGCATCTTCGGATAAAGTCAAGTCTGATATTTACTATTAAACAATGAAGCACTACGCAAAACAAACATTTTCTTGACTAATAATTTTAATGGTCCTCGTTTTCGGAATTAAAAATAATGCACGTGATGCTTTAGGATCTTGAATCCTCAATCCATAGCACTTGCATAAATTGATCATGTAAGCACAAAGGACACGAACCTCTCCTAAGACAGTTTCAAAACTACAAGTTCTCTACTTCAGTTGAGCACATCTAAAGTGAAATGAGAAGCATGTCAAGAGTTGGATGCTTCATTTTGTTTGCTCTTTTAGTGGCACTTCATGTCGAGTGCCGTTCCCTTCGCTCTAATATTTCTGATGGGGTTGATGCTGTTCAATCTCATGAGTCTTATTTGCAACTCATAGACCAAAAGATTGAATCTTCTTCTGAAGGGCATTACTGTAAGCAAATGTACGGATTCTTGCCTTGTTCCAATAACATACTTGGCCATCTTTTCCTCATTTTGGTTTATGAGTATTTGTTGTTCCATGGAGAGTCATATTTGGCTACTGGAGGTGAGCAAATCTTCAAGATTCTTGGCCCTGGTGTTTTTGGTGCTAGTGCCTTTGATATTCTTGGAGCACTTCCTGAGTCCTTAATTCTTGTTGGTATGCTTCTACTCTAATAATTTCAATTTTTTTTGTTCTTCTTTTGAAGCCTTTTAAACCCATCAGAAGGCTTTAGCTGTGTCTGGTTAAATTGCAAAGATATATAGTTATCTGTGTTCCATTAGTATCTTGGTAGATAGCAGTAGAAAGTTACTATTATATGAACATACCTTATCCTAACTATTTTAGTGGTTTTTGCTTGTTTGTTTTCAGTTACTGGACTTTCCAGTGACAAGGAGAGTGCACAAGAGTATGCTTCCACTGGTGTCGGTTTGCTGGCGGGATCATCTATCTTACTTCTGACTGTAGTGTGGGGAACATGTGTTATCATTGGCAAGAAAAAGTTGACAAATCACTCTAACTCTGATGGCTTACATTCATCAAGTACAAGAATAAAAAAATCACTAACTGGTCTGCTTTTGATCCATTCTTTGTTTTTGAGCCCTTGCACTAATTTCAAGTTCTTTAAGTTGAAAATTATTTTTTTTTAACCAACGAGGTTAAGTCTAGTGAAAAGAGACAAATCTCCATAATATAATAAACCAAATATTCGAATCAGTATTAAAATATGTTTATGTTATATTTTATTACACGATATAGAAGGGGATAGAGTGGGAAACAAAACTTAGTAGTATTATTGTTAACTACAAGAAGTATATGTTCCAAATACATGATAATGAAGTTTCCCTCTTGAAAAAACTTTTGCAGTTGATACTTGCTTTTTGAAGGTTCACGCTTTTCCTTAGCATTACCTTAACTCCTCTATATTGGATTGATTTTGATGTGTAATTTGGAGCTCATTCCCTTCATTTTTGGTGAATTAATAGGTTATGGTATCACTATGGCTGTAGACACTAGAGAGATGGCAATGATGATGGTTTTGTCAGTTATACCACTTATCATAATGCAGATTCCCGATTTGTTCCACTTCTCTTCTGCAGCACGCAATGTGACCTTGATGGTCGCTCTTATAATAGCTGTTGCTTTTCTTATCTCATACTTCATTTACCAGGTTTTGCATTCATCCAACACTTCCTATTTATTTTCACTGACCGAGTTGATCCTTAAATTGTATTGTGCTAAATAAGAAAGTACTAAACAATTTACACACAATTTGGAATTGGATGGCATATGAAGGAAAGGGTGATTTTTTGCACTCATTTTAGTTTGTCTAGTTTGACTTTGTTCCAATTCCTAATTCCATTCTTATTTTCTCCAATGAATCTTCAGGTCTTTAAACCTCAGATAGAGAAAACTAGATTGGAGTATATTAAGCATGATGACTTAATATTAAGAATTTTTCAACATGTTGAGCAACAAACTCTGCAAAAGATCCTGGCCGAGGATGGAACTCCCAATGTGGCTGCAATAAGTGGGTGAGTGGGACGTCATGAAACATTTCTCAACAGATTAAAATAGTTATTTGCTTAGTTTTCTTGTGTACATAACTGATGATACTTGCCAAGCAGGTTGTATCACGAAATTAGTCAGGATGGGAGCAAGGACTTGTTAGCTTCTGAAGTGAAAGAACTTTTCTTTGGGAACAAATTGACCGACACAAATATCAAAGAAGAGCAGATAGCAGATTTGTTAAAAGCTTTTGACCGAAATGGTGACCAAATTATAACCAAGGAAGAGTTTGTCACTGGTTTAACAGAATACATTAACCAAACAAAGCATGCCTTGGATAGACAATACCTTCCAAAAGAATCTGTCAACAAAATGTATCAGGTATATGGTCTAATGCAAGATAGGACTTAATTGCCACATTAAATGATAGTGTCCTAGTAAAACATATTATTCATACAACAGCATTTTCTGCTTCTATCTCTCTCTTATTTCATCTCATACTTTCTCTTTCTTTCTCTCTCAGTTGAGAAATTTATTGTGCAAATAACATCTAATAATTGATGTAGGACTTTGTCCTTTAGACATTGTTTGAAATGGGAGGTTTTCTTCTTTTCTTATCATCCCAAGTAATTGTCACCCTGCTAACTAAGGCATATTCCTTCTGTTGTTTTCTGAACAGACTTTTATTAAGCCATGGATTGAGCACGTGAGAAAGGAACGTGAATTGAAGGGACATCTTATATCTGAAGTCTTAAAGCATGCTCAGAATGATATGGTTGGCAGGCTGAAAAAAGATGATGGTACACCAGACAAACTTGCAATCAAAAGGTCCACATATTGATCTTGTTTGCCATATTTACTTCAAAATTGGTTGAAACTATGGAGTTAAACAATTCGATCTTAAATGATTGATGCAGTTAAGAGAATAGTACTAATCATCTTTAAAGAGAATTACACCAATCTTAAGTAATAGGCAAACTACAATTATGTAATACAACTAAATTAATTAGATGTTCACAGACTTCAGCTATGCGACAAGAACCAAATATCACAATCACATCTATTAAGTGTTCAAATCCAAAGCTAATGTGATTTGGTTGTGTATTAATGACCCGACAAAATGCTATATGTTCTTCTGACTATTTTTGCTTGTTCTGTGGACACTGATGCAACAGGTTGTTTGAGGAAATTGATGTCAACAGGGATAACCATATTTCAAGATCTGAATTGGAAAAAGTAGTCAAAGGCATCCAGTTTAGCAAGTTTGTAGATTCTGAGGAGGCAGTTACAAAACTTGCTCAAGATCTTGATCTCAACCGAGACGCTGAAATCAGTGAGGCCGAGTTTATTGAAGGTTTTACAAAATGGATGAACTCAGATTCCAGCCAAGCGGCTAACTCAAAATCTTCATCTCAGGGAATTCATCAAGTATTCCATTCTTCCTTTACTAAAAAATTTCCCACTTTCAATTTTCTTCTTTCTTTTAGGCCAAACACTTGATCAAGAACATATATTTACACATGATCTCTAATGATTGTGTATTAGACCTGGGAAGATGTTGAAAAGATAATGGAAGATAATCAAACCCATGGGGCTTCTGCATGGTTTACGGCCATAGGATATGTGGTGTTGGGGGTTACTATGCTGGCTCTTCTTGCAGAACCCTTAATAGCAAGTGTTCAAAACTTCTCTGAAGAAGCAGGAATTTCATCATTTTTCATCTCATTCATTTTAGTTCCCCTGGCTACAAATTTTAGAGAAGCAACCTCAGCAATCAAAGAAGCTAGCCATAAGAAGAGCAGTAATACTTCTCAGACAATATACGAGGTTAGTCATCATCTTCTTGTGCTAGTTTCACTTCTTGACCATGCTACTTTGGTGCATACATACAATACATGTAGATAGATACGTACATGACATGGCGACACAATTATTCTCAAAGTATATAGGATGTGGTACATGTCTGATATATATCTAGATATGTATAAAAATTTGTTAAACAATAAACATATTATGAATATTAATTGAAGTAAAATAAAATAAAATCATAAATCATCACCATTATAAATCACTTCTTATTATCTACAGATGGGA
>Ga0209700_109660_pt1 | contig 10888 bp, 8 predicted proteins | sample SiratroredBW_FD_187528 | JGI IMG/M metagenome (GOLD analysis project Ga0209700, IMG submission 187528) | Root nodule microbial communities of legume samples collected from California, USA - Siratro red BW (SPAdes) (version 2) | ecosystem: Host-associated > Plants > Roots > Nodule | place: USA...
GTAACCTGATAAACTTTATATATATATATATATATATATATATATATAGGCGGTGAGAAAGGGTGATATTAAAGGTGTAGAAAGTTGCAGATACACTAGCCCTCTTTATTACTTTCTATTGCAGATGCAGTGCTGCCCTGTGACTTTGCAGAGCACACGTTTAAGCTTTTTCCATGTAGTGGAGAAAGAAGCGGTATCTAAGTTGAGTATAATCAAAGATAGCATGAATATTTTATTTTAAAGTAATTGAGTCATCATTCCAGCCCAAACTCATCCATCCCTCAGAGCAAGAAACCGTTTTAAATATCAGGAAGGTGGGGGCTACTTTCTTTCACTCATTTCTCTGAAGATGCTCTCAGAACACCAGTAGGATTGCTCCATTGTTATTTTTTATTTCTTTACTCAAAGCTCATTGCAACAAGACACAACCAACCGAGTTGCTGCTAAATATTCTATCTCTAAAGAATAGTGTGAACTAGTTGACATGATTTGATCGGTCTTCATCAATATTCATTTTTCATTGGAAAAAGAGAAATGATATCTGATATTAAAGTCCTCTCTACTTTAACAACATGCTTTTGGAAACAAAGGGTAAGAATGTGTGTGCTATTCTTGTTTTATTATCAACAGAATATAGAGATGTAATGAAAATGTGCATAAGTAACAAACATCTAAGATATGATTCTAAATTTGTGGGCAAATGTGAAAAGAAAGTTCAAAAATAGAAATACGGTGTGAACTTGGGTAGTAAGAAATAAAATATGATTTTCTGGATTTTTTTTGACAAAAAGAAAGCAAAAGATCCTCATCCAGAATGTCATGGAGTTTGACAATTTAAAGTCACCAACAAATTTCTGCTTATTGAAGTGAAAAACAGTCAACACTTGGTGTGAAACTTTCGACCACATTGGAGCTCCTTAGAACAACGTGCTGCTATTTTTTTATGCAGCAAAGGAAATATTTCAGGTGAGTTACTCTTCTACCCTTTATCAGCAAATTATTAGCAAATATGGTCACAAGTGGACCACATGCCAAAAGAAATGGCCAAAGGTTTGATATTCTCCACTGAGATATTGAAATGATTTAATAACTAAATATGTCAATCATGAAATTGAGTGGCAACATGTTTTTATAATTAGAATACATAGTTTGAATATACTTTTCTTCAGTACTTGGAAGAAAATAAGAGGAATTAAGCAGACAATAAATTAACATTCTCACATCAGTTTCAAAAGCTTTCATCATTTTTTTTTTAAGGTGAAGTGTATAAGTTTATTTTACAATATGAAAGAAGTTTGATTCAATTTCTTCTACTATATATTATTATTGAAAAATTAATCCAACTTGATTCTAAATATACTAGCAGTTGTTTACAAAATGAGAGCATCACTATGGCTTTGTCCCACTACTTCAACAATAAAAGTAAAAGCCCCACTTTGGATCAAACCTCCAGAAGACTTTTTTGACGATGCTTTTGATGATCTTGTGAAAGAACTGATGCATGGCGAGGTGACACACCCAAGCCAACTTGTACCTCATATCAATTAGAATTGAACAGTAGGAAGCCACATATAGTTAGATGCTTCTTTTGGCAGATTAGGGGAATGACTTTGTACACTACACAAAGGGATATGCATGAAGAATAAAAGTCTCAGTAAATTGAATTGCTTTTATACCACCAGTCAATGCCCAAAGGAATATTCTAAAGATGGCTATTAACCAGTGCTGTTTGATAACTTGCTTTCATTAAGAATCAAAATCATTAACTAAAAAAGCGAATCAAAATCATGGACAATCAATACCAAGAGAATTTGTGATTATAATTATAAGAAATTGTAGGTAATAGCTGCAAAATATTTTACAAGTCGCAACTGTAGAAAAGATTGAAGCTACATGTGGTTATTAAAAAAAGAACTTAGGGGACATTTGTTCTTCGATGCCTATATGGAGAAACATCATATTGGATGGTTTAAATCTATGCAGCCTACATGACTTCAACTTACCATATAAAAGATTAGTTCCCACAATACTTGGTGATCATCACCTTAATGAAATTGTGAATAAAAGATAAATATTCCATTCATAGACCACTATGAACCAAAGTTCAATGAATGTTTCCAAGTTAGTTTCCTTTATAGTATCTTTGGTAATGCTGAAGTACAAACAGTCTCTTTCTGCTATAACAATTCCATAGTAAATTTTGTATATGTAACAGTTCAAGAAAGAAAAACACATGCTTTGCCTAATGGTTCAAAAGAAGTACAAATCCAAGACACACATGGAAACCTGAGCTTAACAAGTGTATTACAGACAAGACACTATCTCCTATTAAGAACATCCTCTAGAAGCAGTTTCAAGTTTCAACCATTATTAACAAAACAAACTCACTGAAAATCCTCAGAGACACGAGGATGAGTGAAGCTACATTCTCCATTGAAATGCAATCAGTCTGGTACTGTACACATGGATGCCCAAATTAGACTCCAAATGAAGCATTAACTTCAAATTTTCAAGACTGTTTCTCATTCAAGACAATCAAAATCTCCCCTCCTTGTGCCAATGTAAAATCCAAGAACTCCCTTACTTTATGTGCATCAATAAAAGGTTGAGGGGCAGCAAGGTCACTGTCCAAGTTAAACCAAACCTCATTAATCTTCCTCAATGCAATCCAGTGCCTACTTGTCCAAATCCCACCAAACCTAGTCACCGACACATTGATCACAATCCCCATCAAAGCAGGTGCATCGAGATCAATGCAAGATGCCGCCTTTCTACGATCATGCCACACCACACTCTTTCCTTTCTCTTCCAAAGCCGCAATTAGAACATTTATGTCATAGTTTCCAGTGAAAACATTGTGATGGGGCTTGAATAGAATAGAGAATGGGGTCCAAGTTTCTGTGTGGGAGTCTTCAAGTGCGAGTCTTTCAGAAATTTCATTCAATTTTGCTCGAGTGAAAGCGTCTTTTTGCTGATCGAGGTGAAATTGAATGAACCCAAAAGCATAAAGAAACGCGAATCATTAAAATTATGCAAAAAGAAACGCGAATCATTAAAATTATGCAAAAAGAAACGAAATTGGAAATGAAAACGGTGATGGGTATTCGTAGATAGTGGTTAAATTGAAGAATCAGTGATTGGGAAAGGGAAGAAGCACCTGAAAGAGGGAGTTAAGAGCATGAACGAGACAGAACTGTAATCTTTGCCTTTCGTGATATACTTCGGAATTTTTTGTTGCCATCATGGGTGTTCTACGCCTCAAATCTCGATGTTAAGCTGAATTTGCAGTGTTGGTGTTTGCTTATTTTTCTCTTTTCTACAATAAATTAAGCATGTGTTTGATTTAATTTATATTAAAAGCGGTTTTTTCTTTTTGTTAAATTTTAAAAAGAAATGTTAGAAATAATAAATTATATATATAATGTCAATTATTCGATAAATTATGTTAATTTTCTGAGACATTCTTTTATCTACTACAGTTTTAATTTATATCTAGAGTTTACGAGACTTATTCTGTATATATTAACTTCTTTTATTATTTTAAAATATTAATTCATTCGAAAAAAACCATAAAATTCATTTTCAAATAAATATAATAGACATCAATTATATATATTTTAAAAATAATGATATATATTATATCTTAACTAATACCTTGAACTATTATTTTATAAAATATATTTTAATGTAATTAAATTAATATATATATATATATATATATATATATAATACTAGTATATAGTAAAATATAAGTAAACAGAAGTAATGAATTGACACTACAAGCTATTATTTCTTAGAGAATTTAATATGGGAGGTATTAAAAATATCTTATTCAAATATAAGTAATAAGAAATTTTCGTTACCATGATACAATTTTAAAAATTAAGAATTGTCTTGTATTAGGATTCTAAATTTAAATTCTTTTCAGAATAAACTCAATTTTAAAACAATAACACAAAACTCATCCAATTTATTTATTACACCATTTTACTATGTAGGAACAGAAGTCGCGCTAGTGAACCGGTTCTTAATTTCAATGTTGAACTTTTTTGGAATTAGCCCTTCGGTGAGCCAATTGCAATGTAGGATTTTTAACCTTTTTATATTTAATAAATTTAGCATAATAATATAAATATAAATTTTAAAAAATAAATACATTTAACTAATATAATAATATGTTTGATTAAAACCTCATATACATGGTTACAAAAGTTGATGGTAGTAGATAATCTGTGAAGCCCTCGTCGAATAAATAACACTCAACAGCATAATATATCCTAATTCTTGTGTTTTTGTCCTGATGGAAAATTTCTGTAGACAACTTATTCTTCTTAAGTTTAAAACTATTTGTAGAGAAATGTGATTTTTGGATAGACATGGCAAATTGGACTTATTTTTGGATAAAGACTTTTAAAAGAAATTATTGCTATGATAACTTAAAAGTGAAAAACTTCAAATTCTATTGAAACTGTTCAAACTGTCCCACCTTCAATCAAGTAAGGTTGGCAGGGTAAGAACAGCTTGATTTTGCTACATGTAATTTTTAATAGCTTGTCTTGGGAAGGCAGCTCTACACCACTATTTCTCCACTTGCTGTTTTGTTCTTCAACCTTCTGAGCACTAGAAAATGAGATAATGATTTACAATGATAGAATATGACATCATAATTTTCCAAAGAAAATTGTCCACACAGGACAATGGTCCACGAGAAGCACAATGAGTTGGCATGATATTGCTCTTTCTCTGCTAATAAAAGTACAAAAATGTTGCATTCATAGAACACTGGATATCTTTGCTCTCCTTTCAAAATTTCAAAAGATCCTGCTATATGAATACAAATTCATTTCAATCATTCACACCAGGAACAAATGACTAAAAATATTCCACCTTGTTAAGGTTTACTTCTGAAAGAAGACATTTGATGTTGCGGAGTCCACAAGATTTCACCCTTCACCTTTTCTTTCTTTCCTTACAAAAGAGAGGGGAAATCATTCTTTATTTTTATCTCTGTTCCAACATGTATCTCCCATGTGGAATAATTATCCATGCCAAAAAGATTTTACACGGTTGAAAACAAAGATGACTCTGCTTTAGGGAATTTGAGAATGGACTTCATAACTAAACATGTTGCTATTTACAGTTTGGATAAAATATCTGGGCGTAACATAGAGCAGAACCGTGTAATTCACAGAATCATTTATATATAAAAACTATGTACCAAATTACATTTGCAAACAGCCACATAATGACTGAAATAATAGTCCATATACAGAAAATTCAATTACCAGTCAATATATGTAGTTGGTGAGAAGCACTACTATGTATTTCTTCATCTTCTTTTTCCCTGTGGCTTTAGATGAGTGAATTATGAGTTAAATAACAGGCTGGCTGTGTTAAAAATGATGCCAAGATCCACCTTACAGGAATATACAGTGTTGTAGAGGTGAACTCATTCTGTTTGAGATAGAACTGCACTGGCTTTAGCCAAAGAACGTCAAAAACATACCTTTCACTCAACATTGCTTGCAAATAGACAGCTCTCAACTGTTCATGAACCAGTCTGCATTGGGAGGAGAGACCCTTGCTTGCCTTCTATGAAGATTGCAAGCTCTGTCGGTGCAACCACCAATCTTAACCACTTCTGTAACTCTTCACCCTCTACTTTCTCTTTTTCTGAAGAATTAGCATCAGCACTATTAGAACATCACAGCTAAGCAAAACCACAATGGTTCACAGTCATCAGTATCAAGACATAGTGAATGGATGCACAAGATGTTCACATCCCAATTTCACTTGTCCCTTCACATGATCATCGTATTATATTGAAGTGTAACATTCAGTATGGAGTAAAGATCAAAACCAAAAACTCCCATCTAATTCACCCATACAATTTCCATCGGTGACATAACAGTATACAGGTATGACTTTCTACCTTATAGTTAAACCCTAACCTAAACATATATACTATCCATTTCATCGGGTTAAAAACTTGTAAGTTATTCAGTTTCAATTTTTAACAAAGCATTCCACCAGTCACCAAATATAAAATACAGTTACCTTCTAAATGAGCACCTAGACCCTCCAAAACAGTAGGATTAGCTCGCACAATGGACAGTGATACTTCCAGCGCAGACTGCAGTAATGCTTTCACCTCTCTTTGAACAAGATCAACAAGGTGTCCCTGTTTGTTTAGATCAAAATAAGCATATAGTACAAATTGAATGGGAAGAAGAAATAAGTTAATGAAATAGAGGACCTGATCCCTTCCCCAAGGAGCTGATCCGCCAGATTCGTCCATTCCACCATTAGAAAGGGTGGCAATTGACACAGGACCTATTGTCTGACTAAGACCATATTCAGCAATAGCTTTGTATGCCATATCAGTTGCTCGCCGTATGTCATCAAGCGCCCCTGTTGACACTCGACCCGAATAAACAACTTCTTCCGCAGCACGTCCTCCGAGTAAGGTAACCAGACGGCCACGCAACTCGTCAATGAAAACCAAGTATCTGTCCTCATTTGTTGGAGGAATGTAGGTGAATCCCAAAGCCCCCCCTGATCTAGGCAATATGCTTAGTTTCTGATAACATACACAAGATAGTAAGGCATGAACGTCCTTATAGATTTTCTTAAAAAACAAACATAATTTTCAATACAAAATCAGGATCAAATACCCTAAGAGAAATCTAGAGAAAGTATTCAATTCCAAATAAAACGAAGGAGGGCTGGGTTCATTTCACATGTTTTCTATAGTTTGCCTGTCTAGACAACTAAATATCCAGTTACCTAACCAGTATGATTATCCAACTTTTCTTTATTAATACTTAGAATTTAATGCAATTACAAATTTTGCCATCAACCGATAGAATCACACACCACACTTTAAAGGTATATGCGATAGCTATATCTTTGAAAAATCTTGTGTAGGGAGAATTATCCTACAAGAATTAATGTATTTATTCTACAGGTTTTGTTAAAAAATTAATAGATCATCATTGTTAACAATAGGGAATTAACATAAATATAAAAAATTACAAGTTATACAATAAATAAAAAGTATTAGACAGAGTACTTTGAGCATAAAAAACCTGTTAGAGTAGAGGGACTAATGGAAGTGGCAATAGGCACACCCACAGAACACTAATGAATTATAAAAGATGAAACAGAACCTTTGAAGAATCACTTGCGTTATATTATTTGTAGTGGCAAAGCAATCCATTTATCCATCATTCATCGAGTAGTTCATCCACAGTTAAAGTCATCCATTTCATTTTATGGACGATCAATGATTCATTCATTCATTTCTCAATCCAATGCATTTTTCTATCAATACTTAAACAAATAAAAACCAATCCGACCACTGTTTTCATAATTAAATCTTTCTCAAATTTACCCTTTTAAAAAGATTGAATTTTAAATGCTTTCTACAAAATTTATTTTTGAAAATTTTTAAAAAATACAATTTTAAAATTTTATTTTTTAAATATTATTTGTACGAAAAAATTAACTGGATTTTTTAATGGATCGAAATGGGTTAATGGATTTTGTTTTATCTGATCCATTATAATTCAAAATAATATATATCCAATTCATCGGTACCCCTAATTATGTGAATATCAGACATGATAAATTAATAATTTTCTTTAATTTCCCACCAATAATAAGGTAAATGAATATATAAAAAAAAAAAAAAAGAAAAACCAAAAAAAAAAAAAAAAAAAAAAAAAAAAAAAAAAAAAAAAAAAGGGATATCCCTAAGCCCACACCCTAAAATTAAGCAAATAATGAAATTAAGCAATTTTTGTCATCAAACAGAGCCTGAATGAACTAGATATCAAGGAATAAGTAGAATTCCAATAGTGACAGTTCCAAAAATCAAGTAGGCAAGTATACATCCGCATATTTGCAATTGGCATATTTAAATGGTCAAGAATGGAGTATTTTCTGTGGTTTACCTCAACACGTGGCTGTCCAGGAAGAAGGCTTGCAACTGCAGTACCTACTACAGCATGACCGACTTCATGTCGTGCAACTACAGCCTTCTCACTTCCTTTCAACTTAGCAGTCTTCTTTTCTATGCCCTGAAACAAGTTATTTGGTCCATTTTATCCAGCACAAGTCCAACTTACAAAACTAAAATTTTCAATTTAACTTTTGTGATTGACATCCAAATCCTGCCAGACCACAGCTGTAAAGTGAAAATGTCCATCTATCAATATTTCAAGAGACATTGTAACTTACTGCTATTGATCTTTCAACAGCTTGAATGAAATCAATTTTCTCCACAATAATTTTGTTTTGTCTTCCCGCCAATAAAGCAGCCTCATTTACAATGTTTGCAAGATCCGCTCTTCAATTATGTGTACCGTGTGTCAGATCAAAATTTCAGTCTTCTAAATATTTAAAAGATATAAAAGGTATTAGTGAAACAGAATAATTACCCTGTAAAACCAGTGGTCATACAAGCAATGTCACCAAGATCAACATCCTTAGCCAAAGGAAGTTCTTTCTTGGAAACATGAACTTTTAGGATAGCTTCTCTACCAATCCTATCAGGTGTTTCCACCTAAATAGAAAATGAACATTTTTTGTCATATGCCAAGTCAAGTTCTCTGAAATCGGTACAAGAATCAAAGGAGGTTATGCATTTAACTAGAATACAGACCATAACTACTCGATCAAATCTTCCTGGCCTTCGAAGTGCAGGGTCTAAGACATCTGCACGATTAGTTGCTCCAAGAACAATGACTGCAGAATTGCTGTCAAAACCATCCATCTCCTGCAATTCGGTTTAAAAATATTACCCTCTTATAGTGACACAATCCCTCACCCCAACACACGAAAAGAAGAATACAAGAAAATGAAAAAATGGTTACAGTGAGCAGCTGGTTCAAGGTTTGCTCTCGTTCATCATTGCTGACAATGCGAAATTTACCATCACGACTTTTAGCCACAGCATCTATCTGCATACCAAAATGAAAGTTAAATGGTTGAATAGTAAATATTAAATCAAACATCTAACAGAATAAAAAAAATATATATTTTTACCTCATCGATAAATATTATAGATGGTGCTTCTTTCTTTGCCCTTGCAAAGAGATCTCTCACACGGGAAGCACCCATACCAACATATAACTCTACAAATTCACTAGCAGAACAACTAATAAATGGCACATCAGCTTCCCCTGCCACAGCCTTCGCTAGTAAGGTCTTACCTGTCCCAGGAAGACCCACCTGTAAGATAAAACAATGGATATTTACAACCTACATGTCAAACTGAAGCAATAATAAATGAAAAATAACTTGGCTATGAATAATCCAATGAGGTACCATTTCAATCTAACACAATAGTTATCTCATTTTTGCAATTTAATGATCATGAAAATAAGAGAAAACATACATCATATAATACAGTAAAAAATTTTACTGGATATTAGCAGAAAATATTCCCAAAAGAAATTTTCCATATTTGATCCCTTCCCGGGCAAATATCCTCAGTTACAAAGTGTTTGCTGGCTGACCAACATGTGCTTTCATCCAATCAAACGACCATTGTGTATTACTTATATATATTCCTAGCTAGACTCACCAAGAGAACACCTCGGGGAGGACGAGCTCCAAGTCGTATATATCTGTCAGGATTGCGAAGAAATTCCTGGCAAGTGAACATCAGCATAAACCACTTGTCTATATCTCCAAAATAATGAACATGAAAAGGTCTGTTGTATAATAGAAAGACTTCTACATGCCCTAAAGAATGTAAGTGCTGAGTATGAGATGAAGAAAGTCCAGCCTACCACAATCTCTTCTAGCTCCTCCTTAGCCTCATCAACACCAGCAACATCAGCGAATGTGATTGTTTCACCTTGTTCAGATGACTTTGTGCCAGCAGAAGTTCCTGACTTACGGTTCCTGATCTGACCGGCAGAATGCTGCACATAGATATTCAATTCCTCAAAAAACAGTTTTTAAATGTTTAAAAAACAAAAGTTCGAAAACAAAGCCTGTGAAAATAGAAACTGAGTTAGGGAAGGAATTCAAACTCACCTGAGCAAAACTAACAGGGAATCGATGGAGCAGCCCTGCAAGCAGAGCACAGTAAAACAAGGCTACCTGCAAATATCAGAATGAAGTCAACAGCATGTTCTGTTAATATATAGTACCAACCACGACAGACAAGGAAAGTTATAATGAAGGAAATGGGAAGTTTAATGTCTTAAACCATTGATAGACTATAATTGAACCCTGCCGCATTCAACAAATGTGAAAGAAAGAAGATTTATCTCAAACAGCTAATAAAAGATTATCTCTATTTATCATCTGAGGTAATCAGTTCTTGAAAGTTATTATTTCAAATTCTCAATGTACAAAATCTATAGATTTTAATCATAAATAAACCGTATAGAGTATAGTTTCTTGAGCTTGATAATTTTATCAACTATACTAGTCACAGATAAGATAGTGACACAGAAGATATATCATTAGTTTCTTAGCCAGCTATATAAGTTAGTTCCATTGGCTACCATAATCTATATCATAGCACTGTCCAAGAGAACTGAAATCTCAGTAGCGCACACCCTATTACACTTTACTCGATCACACTTCACTCAACATCTTAGTTGGTCAAAACCTTGAACCTTATAGAACCTCCATAGGTAGCCCTTTCCAAGTCAACAGCCAACTCTAATACTGGTTGATAAGCATCCAAACACTTGGGGAACCCACTCTTTAAAAGTTAGTTGCCAAGGGAGGAAAAACTAGCACTTAAATATTCCACCAAGCATCCCACACTATTCAATGTGAGACTTATATTTTATTGTCTAATTTGTTTTCTTAGAAATATAGACTTTGTTTGGAAATTAATTTATTTACTTTTATCTTACTTAGC
>Ga0209700_109661_pt1 | contig 10886 bp, 4 predicted proteins | sample SiratroredBW_FD_187528 | JGI IMG/M metagenome (GOLD analysis project Ga0209700, IMG submission 187528) | Root nodule microbial communities of legume samples collected from California, USA - Siratro red BW (SPAdes) (version 2) | ecosystem: Host-associated > Plants > Roots > Nodule | place: USA...
AATTATATTTTTAATTAATGTTAAATTTTTAATTTTATTTAAATATAGAATAGGTAAAGAGTTAAAGTTAGACTAAATATTTAAAAATGATATGACTTACTCAACACACTCAATCACACACCTATATTCATGCTCACACACATATACACACCTCCACACACATGTACATGCACACCCACCCAAGCACACACTCACACACATGTACACACTGAAGCACACACCCAACACACTCAAGCACACACCCACATCCATGCTCACACACGCCCACACACATGTACATGCACACCCACCTAAGCACACACCTCCACATCCACACACACAAGTACACACACTCTCATACATGCATGCTCACGCTCACACCCACCCACACACGTGCATACACATGCACACATATACATCCGCACACGCACACACCTACACTCCCACAAACATAGACATACACACATGCATGCATGTAGGGTAAACATATATTCTATTACAATAATATCTTTAGAGTATGTGAAATATTCAATACATGTAGGGTTAAATTATACCTAAAATATTACTTTTAAGATGATAGAAGCCTTTTAATAAGACTTATTGAGTCTATCTTATATACAATACGTGAGTATTTTATTTCTTATTTAGTGTGTCTTGTTCATGATCTAGTAGTTTTAAATATTTTCTAACATATAAAAATAAATCAGTCACATATCTTGTTACTACAATGTCCAAAATTAGTTGAGGGGACCCTAAATCTTTTATAGCAAATTGTGAATTATAGAGTGACATAATAGTGTTATGAAGATCATGAAAAAAGATAATAAGGATCATACTATCAACATACAAGAGAACATGGATCATTAAATTACTCTTTGGATAGATAAATAATGAATGATCTGGTTGCTATCATAAAATCCAATGCTGAATACAAAATTAACGCCAAATATGAATAGTCTCTTTGAAACCATAAATATATTTTTTTAGGATACATAATTTAAATGAAACAAATCTTTATATCTCCTTGATGAATATGAATGGTTTCATTTAGTTGATCATGCATAAAAATATTTTGTACATTCAATTGATGAATCTCCCATAATTTTACTGAAATTAAAATTTCATAACATACAAAAATATTTAAATATATCTTATAGCTTTAATTTTAAATTTGATTCTTATATATATTTTTTTTTAAATCTGCAGTTTTAGTTCCTAATTTTTTTCTCTCCTCAATTTAAGTTCCTTGAATTTTATTTATCAATAATTTTGGTCCCCAAATTTCCTTTTATACAATTTTTATCTCTTAGTTTTTTACAATATATATACCTTTGTTCAATTTCTTGTTTAAAAATATATTTAATTACTGTCAAATTATGTTTGGTAATAAGTCCCTGTAGCTTTTATGATCCTCATCCCTGTGAAAGAACCATGAGTTTTATGGTTTTTTATCCTAATTTTACTGTGGCATGTCCAAGTAATAAAAACTTTGAATAATTAAAAATTGAACAAAATTAGAAATAATAAAAAATCAAGGGATATTTTAAAAAAAATCAGGACTAAAATTACAAATAATTAAAATTAAAAAATAAGAGTATTTTATTATATATAGGCATTTAAATTTTAAATTAATTACAAATTATATCTAAACTAGTATTTAATTGCTTAACCATATTAAAAATCACCGAGGAAGTTTATTATATAGTTAAAGAAATTACTCGTTATAAACTAAATTCAAATTTTGTTGGAAGCTCACGAACGTGTGTAACATCATCTCTAGTTAACTAAACGCGCTAAAGATTATTGACAGAAGTTGAAATAATATCAACAGAGAGAAAGTTTAAATTTTATTAAGGGTTTGTTTGGATAAGAAAATGAATTTAAGAGAGTGAATTTGAGATTAAAGTGTGAAAAAAGTTGAATTATTTGGATTAAAGAAAATATGGTAAGATTTGAGTAAAAAGTTTATAAAAATTTGTGAACTATGTTACGTGTGTAATTGATAAAATATTTTTTAATAGTTAAAATTAATATATAATTATATATAATTAATTTGTTAAATGTGATTAATGAATTATTATTATTTTAATTATTGAAATTATAAGATTATTAATATTTTTAAAATAAAAATTAAATTATTATTATTAATAATATTATTATTTTATAAATTCATTTTTATTATTATAATTATTATTTTTAGTTTTAATATTAATATTATTAATATTTTATTATTATTTTATAAATATATTTATTTTATTATAATATAAATATAAACATTAATAAATTAAATATATAAAAAACGTAATCATTCACCCTCGCAAATCTTGGCTGTTTTATGAAGAAATACTATTACAAGGATACGTTCTCAAATTCAGTTTTTAAAAAATATTTTATTTGTTAAAAAACAAACTTTCATTGTAAACACTATTTCAATGTATATCCGTCTTAAGAAACAAAAACCACTAAGAGTATCTCACCGTGTTTTAAACAATATTGTTTACGAAGGAAAAAAATCCAAAGAAAAAGAAAACATTAAAAATTTTATCCTAAAATATATAAAAATTAAACTGGTCCTTTTTTTTTTCCGATGGATCAAATGTCCTATGTAAGGAATTACTTACTTACGGGCTATGGAAAACCCACCAAAAAGTCACAGACTCAATGAACAAACTAAGTGATATACTATTCACACCACTTTTTTTTCATACCTTTTATTTTCTAAGCATACCGTTTAATTTTCATATACTTTTCACAATAAAGTTACATTTTCTACACATACGGTTTAATATATATATATATATATATATATATATATATATATATATATATTATGGAAACTGATTTGTACAAAAGAATTACGATAGAGTATTTTAGAAATAAAAAAGAAAAAGAAACAAGTAGACGTGTGAGGAACAAAAGGGAAAAGTGTGTATGAATAGCATGGGCCTAAATGGTGTCAGTACCATGCCAATAATTCCATTGAATTGCTTCTTCTTCCACCTCCAAGTCTTTCGTATTACAAAAATTTAAAAGTTCTTCAAAATATCCCTAAAATAATAGTGTCGAGACGAAATTACTTCTGAACCTTAAATTTGTTTTTCACTCACCTTCCCTCATTCCATTCGTGTGCCGCCGCCTCAAAACACCTCCAGTCATTCCATTTTGTCGTTGTGTTCATCGTTTTGGTTCAGTCATACATCAATAACAACATATTTGAGAAGTATTTGAAGTATGCATTTTGTATTGAACAATTTGTAATGTATTTGGATGATTTTATTGAGTTTTTTGTGATTTAGGGGTGACTGATCTTTTATTGAAATGCAATTTTGGAATGAGTGTTCCGAAACTGTCCTTCCTTGACTTAGGAATACCCAATTCCATAACTCAAACAATAAATTTCAGAATTTATTGTTTCCTAATACATTCCCAACTCCCAAAATAGCTTCTGGAACTATTTGTTCGGCAACTCATTTCCAAAATCTAAAATGAATCTCCAAACCCCTGTTCCATAATTAAATTAAGGATAAAATAATAATTATTTAATGAATAATTTTGGAATATTTTAAAGAGATGCCTGAAAAAGGTTTAGAAGTGTAGAAAGAAACAATCCTCGATGAAAAGCCAATCTAATTGGGCATAGAACTTCAAGGCTTATTTCCATAAGAGAAATTGAAATGGACAAGATTGATGTTATTAAAGTCTGAATTATGTATTGGTGTTAATTAATTTATCTAATAGCACAAACTCAAAAGAAAAAAAAAAAAAAAAAAAAAAAAAAAAAAAAAAAAAAAAAAAAAAAAAAAAAAAAAAAACTATCATTTAAGGTGTTAAATTTTAGTTGAGGATACATAATATTGGTAGTAATAGAAAATGTTCAACATAACATGAGTTGTTCAAGTAATGTTAACTTCTTTTAAGTAACGAGGTGTTTATTTTAAGTGGTAGTCTTAAAGCAATGAGTTTTTTACTGTTTAACAAAAAGACAAGTCACTCAAACAAAATAATCTCACTCAGAAAGCATATCTATATTGTTATAATATGATACGTTATTTATATTATATGATATTATGTGTAAAATAATTAGTGAAATTAGAAAATGTAATTGATAAATATTATATGAATGATATTGCAACGAATAGCTATACTGGTATGTTTATATATATGTATATGTGTAAAAAGAGATGTTATTTTTTTTTTGCCATTATAATTTCATTATAATCATGATTTTGATTCAAGAAAAAATAATTCTAAAGAATTAAGCACCAGAGAGAAATTTATCAAGTATAATCACTCTTTATGCAGACATTTTTTGTTTTAATTATATATAAAGATAAGTAATATGCATACTCCATATCTATTGAATCATTAACATATAATTTATACATTTTATTAATTTAAAATTGTATTTTTTTTGGATGTTACAAAATTAGAAAAAAAAAATTAGTGGGACAAAAGAGTAGAAAGTTACACAAATGTATTAAATTTATGAAAGACAATCCGAGAAGTAAAAAGAAACTGAAGAAAAGGTGGAAAAAAATTTATAAAAAATCATTCCATCAGTTCTTTTTTATCTATCTCATTTATTTAAAAATCATGTATTTGTTTATGCATAGTTTTAATAACATATTTATTTATTCTTAATAATATTTACAATAAATATTAAATAATTAGATAAATAAAATTTGGTAAAATATTAGAAAAAATATTTTATTAAAATCAAGAAAATTTATTATATTTTCTTGTTCTTATTAAATAATATTAAAAATATAAAAAAAGTGTTTACTAGGCAGACCTAAATATTTTGAATATCCCTAATTCTCAAATGATTATTTAAACATGACATTGAAAAAAGAATCCATACTTGCTACTTGTTCCTTATTAAGTTATTTTTTTACATAACAAAAAATACCATCTAACAAAAAACAAAAAGCAAAGAAAAAGACATTTTTTTTTATCACATGCTTTGGGTAAATAAGTTGGGGCATGCTAAATTCATCTTCTAGAATGTCTTTCAACTACCTTTAAAAATATTAAATGATCATTAACACACGTTTTGCTGCAAGATAATTAAGTCAATTTGATCACACGAGTCCCCTTCAATAAAGTACGAAACTTACATAAATGAATTTCTTAAACAACAAAACGAGTATTACATGATTTATTTTTTTTATACTAGTCCATTTTTCTTTTCGTTTTGTAATTTATTGAATAATTAAATAATATGTGCCTTTTTCAGTGCATAGTTTATGAAACAAAAAAAATTATTCAAATTCTTTCGTGTGTTCAATTATGGTGATTCCTTTCCCGAGTGGTGAAATGGACTAATGGGGAAGGTGGAAAACTATGATGTTCTTATTTTAGATGCCACTTTCCTATCAACTTGTTGGTTTTCTAGAGCCTTTCATATTTTACCAAAGTCAGACACCTAACCTTATAACATCACAACCACACTAGCTAATATAACACCCCAACCACACTTCATATTTTACATGTTTTTAATCTTCTTATTTATTCATTTCATTCAATTTCATCTCTTTATTTAATTTAACTCTTTAATGTATTAAAATTGACATAGTTAGTTTTATAAATCATTACTAATTATTGATTAAAAATTGTATTATACATAAATTAAATTGTGCTAATTAGATTAAAAGTGATCACAATATTAATTTTTAAAATCAAGAACTTATCGAACATTTCTACTGATAGTATAACCAAATCAAATAAAAATAAATAAATAAATAATAAAATTAAAAAATAATTAGGCTTCTTTTGAATTCATACCATATACAATAATGATCTTTCCAAGAGGGACAATTTATCCTAAATGGTCTAATAATTACATAATCTATATGGTAATCAAAACAACATTACATTAAAACTTTCCCCTATTAACTGCAAATTAATTGGGAAAAAGAAAATAAAAATCTTGGGAGGTTTCCTTCACATTGAAGATTAAGCTTGGCATGTTAATTGCCCTTTCTTTTGGAAAATGTGCGTACTTTTATGTACTTAATATTGTATACTAAGGTTAAGAACTGTGTGGATTTGTGTAAACCGTCAGTGAGAAGCCAAAGAATGTGTATCTTTGCTGAATCTGATTAGCTTTGAAAATGCTCATCTTGTTTCATTTTTCTAGTATTATATATGTTTATAGTCCTAACTCAGAAACTATGATTAATTAATTAGTAATTACTCTATTGAAGCTCATAGACATATGCATAGAGGATAAGAATGAAGACTACGTATGAAGTGATGTGGCTTTGAGCACATTGATTTGGAGGCTTAATAATTTTCCCTTGGGCAACCAAAGTTATGTTGTTTCTTGTGTACAACATAATTCAGAATGGGAATAGAACAGTATCCAATGGAAGAAAACCCACGAAATGCGTAGAAATCAACAAGAGGGTATAGAATAGTAAAAAGTCTTTGACTTCACATGTAAGTAGGATAGTTTGAAAGCGTGAATACCCAGAGAAAGGGTACTTTGTAGGTTATAGACACATGTGTTTGGCTTCTCCTACGAAAGAAAATGTGTGACAAAGACATAGCAACTATCGAAGAGGCATGTTTTTCTTGCATGATTGCACTGAAAAGGAATTTGGTGAATTTCAGGAGAAGCAGTAGCATTGAAGTCACTATGCTGCAAGCAACCCCTCTTCTTAAAACTCGTCTCATTTTCTTCCAATCTTTCACCAACTATGACCCCAAAGTAACACACTTCACCCAATGGGACGGCTTCAGTCCTTTCTCTGCCCTTTGAAGAAGCTCTGGGATCGGCTTCATTCAGGCCACAAAAAGAGTAAGGATGTATTCAGACTTTGATTTTAGATATGACTTTGATTTTAGATATGTTAATTTTATGTCATATGCATAATGTCGGAAATTCACATTGATTAGAAATGAATTATTTCAATAGTTTATAAATAGATATAAACTTTATATTACAAAATTATTTGTAAGATTGAAATTTATATTTACTTATAAACTATTAAAATACTTTATTTTTAGTTGATAACAGATCTCCTAACATATAATTTGATGTTAAACTACGTACGTGAGTTAACATTAGTTGATATTAGAACTCCTAATACATTATTTCATGTTAAACTATATACGTGAGTTAACATTTTGTATCGTTTTTTTTTTGTCGCAACACTGTGGTAGATTCATATCATCAATCTTTATTTTTTATGAATGTTGATAGCTAAAAGCATTTTGTTGTGTAAAACAGGAAGAGGAATATACATTCTGTATAAAGATGTTAAGTCTTGCCCTTGCGAAGATGTTCATGTTCTTTGGTCAATATTGGTTGAGTCAGGGGCTGCACCTGCTGCTTTGCCATCAAAACGATCGAGTCTCCAATTTACCTTGATATAGTTAGTTTCATTTAAAGTATATAATAATGTAAATGTACAGCATTTTAAATGCACGATTTCTATATCGTGGTTTTATACTTGTATTTCTATAGATTCTTGTATGAAAGTGTTTGGGAGCTTATATCAGTGGCTGAACGAGTTGTAAATTGCTCGTCGCCTCTTCCCCCCAAAGTAAATCATACTTTAAACTGGTGATGTACTTCAGTTATAAAAGTTTTACAAGAGTTGTGGCTAATTTTCGCAGTTGCAAATATGATCCTTTTCTCTTGTGTTCTTTGGATTATGGAAAAGAATGTCTGGTAACAGAAAAATAAAAAAGAGAAAAACATAAAAAAGATAATTAAAATAAGATTAATTATTTGGTTGAGAAGAAATGAAAAAGAAACGAATTTCTTATTATAATATTATATTATTGCTATTTTATTTCTTTGTTGAATTTAAGCAAAGGTAAAATTTATATATAATAAATTATATATATATATATATATATATATATATATATATATATATATATATATATATATATTTGTATGTATTATGAGTAGAAGGTTAATATATCATCTTCCTCATCCTCATCCTCATGGTATGAACAATGTGAAACACACGTTATATGTCAGATTGACGTAGCTGCAGTCACGATGGACTTTCTGTTACCAAATGGCAACTTCAAACACAGAAGCAATTCGGATTCCATGGATTTAGTCAAGCTTTTGCCCAGACAAAAGTCACATACATTAGTTATAATCTATTAAAATGTTTTCTTTTACATGTAAAATTTCAAACTCACTTTCTAAGCTTGAATTTCTAACGATCTATTGCACATTATTATTCTTTCCTCAAATCATTACATCACCGGTCACAAATATAAATCGACTTGAAACTCTCTTCCTTGCCTAACATTTTTGTTTTTCACTTCAATATCCAATAAAGAAGAGGTAGTGCATGCACATATACTTCCACATGCACTTAACTCGGTTAACTTTCTAAATAACTTTTTGGTAAGTCAACAACCTCATAAGTACATTATTGGTTAATGCGGTTGCTTGACCACAACAGTTAAAATATATTAATATTTTTTTTAACAAATATGACTGGTTAAAATTTTTGTTAGGATGGTAAAAACTATTCTTTTAAAAGTTTAGATACCAACAGGATAGTAAACCCGATTACTAAATTTACTTAAAATATTATCATCCCACTATTCTAACATGTGAGTGAAAATTTTAATTTATCAGAAGTGTTTCTAAGAGAAAAAATAATAATTAAGTCTTTTTATAAGTTAATTTGTATATTTAATTCTTATAGAATATTTATTATTTTACAAAAAAATTAAAATACGTAAGCCGATTTTAAATTATAACAAAAATTTCAACTATATTTTGTTATCTTTTTAGAATTGGTTCCGTTGTAGAAATAATGAAAATTGATTTTGATTCCAATCTAAACTACAGTTTTCCTAGAATAAAAAAATAAACTACAGTAACCTTAGCTGAGCCTCATCAGAATTCAGATTGGGTGGAATCAAAGAATTAAATATGTGGTCTCCATTACTAACCACCCTGTTCAAACTATATTCTTAGGTGGCTTTAGCTTAAAACCAAAGATTCCAATGCAAGATATGAATTAGATCCTCTCTCTATTAAACAGCACCTAAGAATGTTTACACAGTTGATTTAAGAGAAAAGGCAACCTGCAGTGTACAAAATATATTAAAGATTGTATGTGCAAAGAAAACTATCAAAAACAGTAGTGTAGTGGAATGATTAAAGGAGATGGAATAATGGTAAAGTTTATGAGACAAAACATTGCTTAGAAATTGAGGTTAATTTATCCCTTATGTAGTGTCAGTGTTACTGCAAGTGGTGTATCACAGTATGAGAAAAAAGGTATAGACTTTAAAGCATACACTGCCACGCAGGTGAACCATCTTGATGAAAACTTGTCTTGCTGTCTCCCACCTTCTGTGTAATAAAAGCATCAACATACTTACAATCAATTGCTCTCAACCATATCAATCATGGATTTTATGCCTTTTGTTTGATTCCATGGATTTGTGAATTCTTTTGGAGTGTTGTTAGCTATTTTTTCTGTCAGAAATTAGAGACTGTTTTTTTTAAAATATCAAAATTTATTTAAGGAATTTATGCCATACATTTTTTATACACATGTACATAAAATCCAATTCATTATTTCATATTTAATAGCTAAAATTATATCTAAAATATATTATTAATATGAATAAGTGGTTGATCTTAAGTTTGGATTTATAAATGAAAAATACCTTTGAAAAAGTGAGTTTTCTGAAGTTTACTTAACAAAGATTAATATGCATGTAAAAGAAGATATTAGTAACATGAATTTGCAAATAAAAATTGACACTGAGACATTTTATTACCAAGTCCTGCCAACCTAACCTGTTCAAATGCTTCCAAATCAGTTGTCAAAAAGTAAGGTGATGGTAACATAAACATGTCATGTGGATTTTTCTTCGGTATCCAAATTCTGCGGAATGTGTTCATGTGTTCTTCACACATGTTGTCCCTAAATTATATATAAATTCTAATGCTGCATTGAATCCTTTTGTGTACTATAGCTGGCCAACATTCATTTTTTCAAGAACACAGTAGAGGATCGTTGTCGGAAAGAGTGAAATTGAGAAATAACTTGTTTTTGGAGGAAGCAGTATGATGATGGGTAAAAAGAATATGTATCAGATTTGAAAACATGTTAGCAAACACTCTCAAGCCTAGTGTGCAAGGAAATGGTGGTTCGTACCAATTTAACACTCAAAGTAGGATTTCTTGGTTGAAGGCAATTTGTTGATGAAAACTTCCATTTTAATTTGTAAAGAACTATTCGGAGAAGTTTTGTTTACTCTGCATCAAAAATAGTGGTTTCGTTTCAGATGTAAAATCTATCGGAAAAGCATTTTTATATATTTTGATTTGGATTGAATCATTTATTGAGTTTCATTGTTGGGAATGAGATCTAACTCATTTTGTTGTTATACATGGGCAATCTTAAAATAAATTATTTTATTAAATCCTCAAAGAATTAATGTTTGATGGTAGAATTAGAATCTAGCTATCCTGGATCATGATTAATGATTTTTATCCATATATTAATATAAATGGATGATAACACATATGTATATGTATAAGTGATTCAGAGTCACATGAGATACGGTTATGTAATTAAATCTCAATCCTTTTTGTTATTGATTTTTTTTATAACTTGTAAATGTTTTAATAACTTAAAGTCTATCTTTTATATTTCTATCAAACAAATTTTAATTCAAAATTTATCATTGTGAATACATGTATAAAATTTTTATTTATGATTGTAAAATAGTATAATATCATGTGACATCTGTTGTATTTGTTAATCTTATCTTTATAATTAATTATATTTTTAATTAATGTTAAATTTTTAATTTTATTTAAATATAGAATAGGTAAAGAGTTAAAGTTAGACTAAATATTTAAAAATGATATGACTTACTCAACACACTCAATCACACACCTATAT
>Ga0209700_109662_pt1 | contig 10884 bp, 6 predicted proteins | sample SiratroredBW_FD_187528 | JGI IMG/M metagenome (GOLD analysis project Ga0209700, IMG submission 187528) | Root nodule microbial communities of legume samples collected from California, USA - Siratro red BW (SPAdes) (version 2) | ecosystem: Host-associated > Plants > Roots > Nodule | place: USA...
TATATATATATATATATATATATATATATATATATATATATATATATATATATATATATATATATATATATTATTTTATTTTATTTTTTATTTTTTTTTGCTTACAGTGGGAGTTAACTTTATTTGGGGTGTCAACAAAACTAAGTTGAAAACTCTTCATGTCATGGTGTTGATGGGGAACTTTCTGTCCCTACCTAAAAAAATTAGCTATGGGAAGTGATGACGTGACCCTCCAAAATCTAAATCACTTGATTAGGTTTTTTTTTTATTATTCTTCTTCTAATATTATTATTTCTTTGTAAATGGTTATAATTATTTCTTTATAAATGGTTGTAATCGGTGATTATTGTAGTGGCTCTTTCTGTAGATGATAGATGTTATTCTCTCTGAGTCTTCTTGTGTGTGTTCTAACGTGCGTGCACGTTAAATATTTTCAACACGTGCACAGACAGTGTTGTTTTTGTAGGTTGAAACACCTACATTTGCTAGCTAAATTTAGCTACTAATTAGGCAGAATTAGGAATCCCAAATCAGGAATCAAATCAAATCAAATACCATTGGAGTTGATGTTATTTGCACATTCTAAATCTGAAACATGTGATCATATAAAAGAGCAAGTGATAATAAGTGAAATAAAAAATTTGAATGCTTTAAATTAGATTTTTAGTTTAATTGTAAAACATAATTGGAACAAAATATCCCATAAAGACAATTAATTTGGTATTTGACTAACAGTGATTTTTTTTACACTCATGATGAACAGTAGATTTGGTTATATTCTTAGTGTATAAAATTTAAGGAAATTTCAATTTTAGTCCTGTAAATTTTAAAAATACATTTTTAATTCTTAAATAGTGAATTTGATGAACCAAAATCATTTTTCAAAACTGTTTTAAAACTTACTTTCTCTAAAAAAATTGAAGGATGCCTTTTATGATATTTGGAAGATTAAAACAATATACATCCTCAATTTCAGGATTAAAAATATAAGTAGAACATGAAATTCTAAAGAAAAAGTTTTATTGAACATGTTTACATTATCTTTACCATATAAAACTATTTAAAAGTTTTTCAAAATTTTCTTCTTATCAACACTATCCTCAAACCCTATGTCATTCACAATATGAAGTTAACCTAAATAATCTAAAAAAATTACTCTTAAAACACTCAAGAAAAGTAAAAAAAAAATCAAATATTTACACAAACTTCAACTGATTGGAGAATCCAGGAGACAGACAGAAGAATTTCTTCTCAGCCCTGCATCCATCTTTTCTTCTGCACTTTGTATAGATTAATTGATAAAAAATTACCATAATGTTACTTTTTTTGTAAATATCAAATATGAGAGATGACACTTGTCATAGAAGCAGTGATTGATATACATGCACTGACAAACAATGAAAAAGTCACAAAAAATTATACGTAGAAGTTCATTGGTATATATAAAGTTCACCTGCACTGTGCAGGTAAATGAAGTATATATTATATGGTGTCAGTATCTTTATTCGATGCACATGTAACTTTGTAAAGTAATTCTTAGTACAAATTTCATTCAGAACTACACTAGCTAGCTACCATTTCTTACTAGCTATGCCAATAATTCATTGAGTTCATATGAAATTTTCTTCATATGAAAAAATAATTATCACAATATTTTAGAATATGCTGTGTTTTACTAAGAGAATTAATACCATTTTGATTACATGGAGGTGAGTGATTCAATTTCATCATCAATTATGAAGGTGTGTGGAAGTGCAGAATATGATGTGTTGGTAGTTGCAAGCAAAGAAAATATCTCTGTTGGTTTTGAGACCACAGTTATTGCATTACAAAAGGATACAATAAATGTCACATTCTATTGCTAGTACTCAGATACTCCTTCAGTTCTCATTCAAAAAGCATATTTTTTTTTTTCAAATATAAATGAGTTTTGATTATTTTACATCATAATTTTTCTTAAATATCCTAATTTTAATAATATTTCACTTGTTATTTAATGAGAAGGTATTTCAGAAAAATAAAATAAAATATAATGCAATCAACTAGTTTTGTTAATATGTATGAAATTATTATTATTTTATTATAAATGAGAACGAAAGGGTACGCGTTGTTTCAAATTTAGTTAATAAGTTAAATTTGAATTCTACAAAAGTATTTTTATTATTTTAGAATAAATATTCTTTAAATTTTATAAACAATACAAAAGTAACAATAAACATGTTATTGTAACAGTTTTATTAAAATAACATTCTTTCTCAATAAACATGTTAATTTTAATTATTATAAATACAAAAACTTTAAGATAAAAAGTAACATTTCACTAAATTTTGACATTTTCCATGATTCTACTACGTATTTCAATAAAAACATCTTTGATAAGAGATGCAATGTACTTTATATTACATCTATCCCAAATTATCTAGGATTTAAGTAAGATCTAAAATATTTTAATAATAAATTTTAAAATAAATAAGAAATGAAATTTATAAATAAAAATTAGACTTTTTTATTTTAAAAGTTTTAGTTTTATTTATTTTTTCGCTTTGTTATATCAGATTTTAATAGTAGAATACTTGTCAAATTGAGATTGGAAGAGTTAGAAGAGTAGAAATATTATTGAATCAATTGAATTCTAGTTTTGATAAGTTTATTCAATCTTAGGGATGTTTAAAGTTTTTTTCTTTCTCTTATGAGTGGTTAAAAGGGGATGTTACTAATGTAAAATTGATTTTTTTTGGATGATTACTTGGATTGTGGGATTGTTGGAAGAGATTCTTAAGGGAGCTATAAGTGATATTTATTGCTGATATAATATATATATATATATATATATATATATATATATATATATAATCTGGATATATAAAGAAGTTGGTGATTGTGAAATGAGAAAATATGTATCTAAATAAGAGTGAAGAATCTTTAATATGGATGAAATAAAATGAATTTGATAGGTTAACAAGATTGGGGATTTCATGTGTAATATAAGTTTAAGTTGCTTTTGGGTTGAATATCGTTTGAGTGATATTATTGCTCGAGTGATCCCCAAGCGATATGCAAGCATTGTATTAACTACTTTATATCACTTAAGAGACATGTTTATCCTTTGGAAGCATATTGTTTAAGCATTGGACAAAACACTTAAATCATATGACCTATGGCTTAAGAGTTATTTTGAATGCTTATGCGTGGTAGAGGTGGTATACATATATTTTGAATGCGAGTCAGTGAATGACTTGTGGCTTGAGTGCTTAAGCATTAGTTGGATGCTCAAGCATCCTAAGTCGGTGGATAAGTCTTCTGGAACTTGTTTAACATTTTCATCAAACAGTTGTTGTAAGGACTAAGTAAATTATGTTTAATAGTAGAAGTGGTTTTCATAGGATGAAGTATGAATATTTTATTAGTCAAGTTAAAAATATTATAAATAGAATAACTTAATTATTTCATTTTTCAAAAATTGCTCTCTAAAACTTGTATTTTTTACCTTCTCTCTAAGATATTAAGTTGATCATTCATCATTTTTAAGATTTGAACTTATTGTAGTGAAGTTAACAAAATTTATAAGATATCTATTGATTAAAATTTTGTTTAGAATAGGTTTTTATTTACCTCTTTTTCCTTGGCTTGTTTGCATGTAAATGATTTGCATGCCTGGGGAGATTGTTGCATGTGACGTATGATGGAAAATTTTGAATATTTGCTAGTCAAGGGTCATATTGATATCTTTGGTTCGATGTTTGGTTCTTATTTTGAAGTTTGGGTTTCTTATATTGAATATGACTTGTTGAAGTTTAGTTGAAATATCTTGTTGTCAGGTAAGAGTTATTAGTTAAATGTTTGATAAAATTCTAAAGTAGAAGATTTGAATGCTTGGTTTTGACTTGTCACATTATTTTTATTTTATGCAGGGACATTGCATGATTGATTTTTTTTTTATGCTGTGTTGTACATTACTTTATATTGTTAATTAAAGTTTTTTTGGATTGAGTTAGAAAATATTAGATGAAAGTGTGTTGAATTGTTGTCTTAGTTGACATTTGATATTACAAGAGTTGTTTGGAAGGATCGAAGAGTTGTGGTTATAATATTGATGAAATATGTATTTAACTTATTTTACAATTTAGATTGAGTCTGAAATTTTATAACTATGTTTGATTGTAATATGATTATGTTGACTTAGGTTTTGATTTAGAAAAGTTAACGAAATCAATTGTATAGGATGTTTTGGAGTGAAATGGTTACATGAAATTATATAGTTTATGGTGTGCTTTTTGATAATTATATAAGGTGATCAATATATGTTTTATATTTTTTTTGTATATATTAAGTTACCAATTTGAGGTATTTGAGCAGTTTGAAACTCTGTAAAACATAACTTTGCTTCATGATAAGCTTAAAGGATGTTAATCACCTGTCAGATTTAAGAAAAAGAAGAATCGAATTTTACTGTAATAAATTCACTCAACAAATACCCCAATAGCCCAATATATTTGAGACAAATAGGAAATGCGTTTATTATGAGAAATTGCTTCAACGGATTTAGATCTAAGAGCAAGTGAAGAAAATATTTGGTAAAATTCAATCAACATTTTATAGGTGCTGAGCATATCAATTATTTTTGAATTAGACTTAGTGGTCTTCATGAAAGTTGTAGCCTTGGATGTTAGCTTTACATTAGAATTAAAATCATTTACAAAAGAATATCTAGAACTCAAGTTATAACTACTTTAGTAAGCAAATGTCTTAGCTGTAGTTGAAATTGTTGTAACTTTTGTACTTTTAAGCTAAGTAAATTTTTTAGAACTTGGAGTCTTTATAAGAGTTATAATTTATCTTCTTAGTTTTCTTATGAGTTATTTTGAAAATGATTAGATGAGTGAAACTCAATATGAGTCAATTTTGAATTTTGAAGCAATATAATTGTTAAAATAAAAGAGAAAATAATTATGAATTAATCTCCCTTGTGTAAAATACACACATAAGGGTTATTTATTTATAAATAAAAATAGTAACAGACTAATAGAAAATACGGGCTAAGTCTATTATATTTAACACTCCCCCTCAACCTGGTGCATATAAATCATATGTACCAAGCTTGTTACAAATATAATCAATTCTAGGTCCCTGTAAAGATTTAGTGAAAATATCAACTAACTGATAATTCAAATTAACAAATTTAGTCTTGATATCTCCATATATAATTTTCTCTTGAATGAAATGACAATCAATCTCAATATGTTTGGTCTTTTAATTAAAGACAAGATTTGAGCTAATATGAAAAGCAACCTAATTATCACATATGAGTGTCATTTGAGTGACCTCTCCAAATTATAATTCTTTTTAAGTAAATGCTTAAGCAAAATAAGTTCATATGTAGCTAAGGCCATAGCTCCATATTCCGCTTCAATACTAGATCTTGCCACAACATGTTGTTTCTTGCTTATCCAAGAAATCAACTTATCACCAATAAGAACAGAATATCCAGAAGTAGATCTTTTATCAGACGGAGATCCTGCCCAATCAACATCTGAATGACATACAACTTTATTATGGTTATTATGACCATATAGTAAGATTTTTCCAGGAGAACCTTTAGTATACTTCAATATACGAATGATTGAATTCCAATGATCAACACACGAGGAATTAAGGAATTGACTCACCATATTGATTGCGAAATATCAGAATGAGTAACAGTAAGATAATTCAATGTTTCAACTAGTCTTCTATATTTCTTAGGATCTAAAAGAGGCTCCCCTGACTAGGTAGAAGTTTGACATAAGGATCCATAGGTGTATCAACAGATTTTGAATTCATTAAAATAGTTTTCTCCAAAATGTCCAATGCATACTTCCTTTGAGAGATAACAACACCATTGTTAGATTGTGTTACCTCAATCACCAAGAAATATTTGAGTTTGCCAAGATCTTAGGTCTGAAAGTGGTGACAAGTATGTTGTTTTATCTCAGAGGTGTCTTGGTTACCACTATCTGTAAGAATAATATAATCAACATACACCACTTGATAGATGGACCCAACACTTGAGTATCGGTAAAAAATTGAATGATCTACCTCACTGCGAGTCATACCAAATTGTTGAACAACACCACTAAATTTTTCAAAGCAATCCCTAAGAGACTACTTATGGCCATATAAAGATTTGAGGAGATGACATACCAATCCAGAAGACTCTCATTGAGCAACAAAACTTGAAGGTTGCTCCATAGAAATTTCTTCCTGCAAATCCCTATTAAGAAAAATATTTTTGACATCTAATTGATAGAGATGTCAACTTTGAAGAGTTGTCATAGCTATAAATAAGCAAACAAAAGCCATCTTTGCCACTAGAGAAAAAATATCACCATAGTTTAAACCAAAAATTTGTGAATAACCTTTAGTCACAAGACAAGCTTTGAGATGATCAATAGTACCATCAGGACCAACTTTGATAGCAAAAACCCATCTGCAACCAACAACAGATTTCCTAGAAGGTAAAGGAACGAGTTCCCAAGTTTCATTATTCTGAAGAGCACTTATTTCATCAAGCATTGTTTGACGCCAACCAGAATGAGCTAAGGCATCACCTACAATTTTTGGAATAGACATAGAAGAAATAAACGAAAGACAAGTATAAAAAGGTTGAGATAGTTTATGATAACTTAATGCAGTATAATGTGGAGAGGGATTACGAGTAGAACGTATACCTTTACGAATGACAATGGAAAGATTATGTTTAACTGTCAGAGCCGAATGGATGGAAGAGCTGGCACAAAAGAGAGTCATCGGATGGACAATGAGAAGTCTGATTATGACTATAAACCTCAAGAGATGGTGGATGAAAGGAATATTTAGGAACATTAGACAAAATCGGAGTATCAAAGACAACTAGAATATGTACTTGATTAGATGGAGACACAGGTGGAGAAGATAAAGACTTAAAATAAAAAGAAGACTCAATAAATGTGACATCTGCAGAAATGAAGTAGCAGTTAAGAGATGGTGAGAAACATTTATATTCTTTTTGAGATCTAGTGAATCTTAAAAACACACATTTTTGTGACTGAGCAGATAATTTATCAAGACCAGGACAAAAATTATGAACAAAGTAACTAGACCCAAAAACTTTAAGAGGTAAGGGATAAAGAGTTTCATGAAGAAGTAAAATAGAATGACGAAATTTATTTTTTAAAACTGAAGATGACATTCGATTGACTAAATAACATGCACTGAGAATAAAATCACTCCAAAACCGTTGAGGAACCCCACCATGAATTAAAAGAGTGTAAGTAGTTTCAACAAGATGTCTATTCTTGCGTTCAGCCACCCCATTCTATTGATGTGTATAAGCACATGAAGTTTGGTGAAGAATGCCATAAGATTTCATAAAAGTGTTAAAAGAATGAGAAAGATACTCACGAGCATGTAAGATTTGAATTGAAACTCCAAATTGATTTTTAATTTCATTAAGAAAAGATTAAAATATAAAAAATAACTCAAAACAATTTTTCATTAAAAATAACCAAGTACATCTTGAAAAATCATCAATAAAAGTAATAAAATATTGAAACCTAAATTAGACTTAACACAACTTGGTCCCCAAATGTCTGAATGAACTAAGTTAAAGGGGGATGAAGCACGTTGTGAAACATTACTAGAAAAAGAGCTACGACTTTGTTTTCCTAAATGACACGACTCACAAGATAAATTGGATAACTTGGACAAACTTAGAACAACCTGCTGCATCTTGGTAAGACTAGGATGACCCAACTGAGAATGAAGGAGAGATGGAGAATCATAACCGTGCCAACATGTGCAGATATTCGTAGATGATAAAGACCATGAGACTCGCATTTAGTGCTAATTATGCATCTCGAACTCCGGTTCTATAAACAAATAGAACCTTTGGTAAAATAAATGATATAATCAAGGAACGTGAGAAAACTAATAGATAATAAGTTAATGGGAGATCCAAAGACATAAAGAACATTATCAATAGACAACGAAGGAAGAAGATGAATAGTATCAACACCATGAGATGAGACCCTAGAGCCATTAGCCACGGCAATGGAAGGTAAATAACCAGAGGTAGATATAGAAGAGAAAAAGTTTTTATTACCATGACACCCGAGTTTAAAACCCAAGGACCAAGAGAATTGAAATGAGTGATGTCAGCAAAAGATGTACCTGTATGTGCAACAAAAGTAATGGAACCAAAGTTTTAACGATCCTCATACCATTTAAGAAATTCATTAAAGACAGCGGAAGAGGCCATAGATGAAGTGAGAGAAACCACCTTAAAAGAGGGAGAAAATTTCTAAAAAATCAAACGAACTCTAATCAAGAAGAGTAGCGGTGGACAACAACGGAGAAGGGCAGAGAAACAGTGTATAAGAGCAGCGGAAACAACTGTGAAAAAACAACAGTAAATAGTAGGTTCACAAAAAAATTAATCTAACCTAGACTCTTGGTACCATGTTAAAATAAAGAAGAAAATAATTATGAATTAATCTCCATTATCTAAAAGACACACATAGATACGATTTATTTATAAATAAAAATAGTAATAGAGCAATAGAAAATATGAGTTAAGCTCATTATATTCAACAGTTTAGATATCAATAAGAAAAAAAAAGAATAATTTCTCTTTCTTTTACCTATTCCTTGTTATTATTCTGTATTTTCTATAAACGATAAATTCTTAATATAACATCACAGTCTATCTTTAGCAAGTTTATGTTACCTACTATCACACCACTATCAACCCATCCACATATATTTAGTCTCACGATTAAGATGTCTAATCTTTAATAAAAAAACGTGTGTTGAAAATTTCACATCAATTAAATATAATGTCAAATTATAACATATAAATAAATTAAACCTATAAACTAGTTATGTGAAGTTAAATTAATCTTAAGTTTTTTCTTAATAAATATAAAACAAAGATTATAATCGAGCCAATGTAATGTTATTTTATTATATTTCTTAATCTATACGTAAATATTTAAGCAATAGATAAGTTATATATATATATATATATATATATATATATATATATATATATATATATATATATATATATGAGAAATTTAATGAGCATGTGGTATGGAAAGCGCCGTTGTAGAGGTCAACTCTTGAGGAAAATTTTCGTCACGCAAAGCAAGGAAATTCACCCAAATAAAGTCCACCTTCGACTGCTGCTATCTTGACCGAAGAGAGTTTAGATTTTCTTTTCTTCACAAATGTAAATTATAGTGTTATTCCTTTTTCCTATAGTTTTAAGTTTGTTGTTTTATTTTTAATTTATCTCTTCATGATTGTTTATCACAAGTATTTCTTCTAAAATTGTATATTAAATGGAAGATATGTGATATAATAGCAATTACAAGTTGTGATTAATGAATCTAAATAGAAACTAAATTAAGTATTAATATGTATATAGAAATGCTATTTGTTTTAGACATTAGTTCAAACTTTAGAATTGATTATATGTACAAAGAATAACATAAGGGATAAGTTAAAAAAAAACGGTATACAATCGTAGGAAAATAAAAATAATTTGTGCTACTGATGATAGCCAGCATATAATAATACTTAGTTTACAAAAATAATTGAAATAAAACCAGACTGATACATTTTATAAATGAATTGTATGTCAATTAATGAGTGAAGAAAATGCACCTTATTCAATGATTTTATTCGATTATTAAATGCATATAAAACTTAGAATAACGAGTTTAATTGAAATGCCGTTATAATGGTCTAATTAATAATGATGATAATAATAATAATATAGAGTAATATTGCCATTTTTATAATAACTATTTATAAAGTTATGTTTAAGATCACTTAAATGATAATATGGAAATATTTATACTAGCAAAATATAGAAATTAATTAAGCTTACCATAAATTACAACCCACCTTAAAATTTAATTAAAACACATTTATGGTGTGAAAATAATTTCATTATCATTCAATTATAGATTGTCATGTAGAGGAAATTTGTTCATCTTAATAATATTTTTTTTAAATTATATATATATATATATATATATATATATATATATATATATATATATATATATATATTGTGTTTAAAATTAAATTCTTAATTTTTTTCTTTCACAACATAGCAAAAATTTAACATGAAAAAAAAACTCAAATTCATTTCGACAAGAAATTGAGAAGTATATTAAGTCTAGTCACACATTGAATGCATTTAATGTGTTCTTGAATAGATGTACGAAGAATATTTTTATATTACTTTGTTTCGATGGTTTAATATTATATTATATTCCTATTTATGATATTTTTGTATATAATAATTTTCAATTTTGACATTTTATTTGATAGTACTTTTTTTCTTTTTGTCATTAATGAAATAATAATTAATTTTGAAGTTCAAGATAAATAAAAACATCTCTTCTTCATAAATAATAAAGAAAAAAACAGTACAAGATATACCACTTATACAATCAATTGATTATTTGGATTTTGGAAGAAATTGGCTCATGACATCATCATGAATCATCATTTGTTTTTATAATTCATTTCCCCCACTTTGGAATTCGCAACAGGTTATTTATATGGAGGTTATTAAACTATTGCCCAAGTCCATGGATTATTTAATTTTTTTAAATTATTCCCTAAATTATTTTTTAGTTTGGTCTTTAAATTATCAGTCTTTGATGTTAGTTTTGACAGAGTGAAACAAGAAAAAAAAGGACTCAATTAGACAAAATTTACATGACGAAAACTCAAGAATTATCTCTTGTGGGGCACTAATAAATTTTGTGTATAAAAATTATTAATGAAAAAAAAAATCAATAACATGATTTTTTTTCATAGCTAAATTTTCACTATTTTTTTTTTTTTTTT
>Ga0209700_109663_pt1 | contig 10881 bp, 6 predicted proteins | sample SiratroredBW_FD_187528 | JGI IMG/M metagenome (GOLD analysis project Ga0209700, IMG submission 187528) | Root nodule microbial communities of legume samples collected from California, USA - Siratro red BW (SPAdes) (version 2) | ecosystem: Host-associated > Plants > Roots > Nodule | place: USA...
CTCTCTCTCTCTCTCTGTATATATATATATATATATATATATATATATATATTGCCACAAAAAGATTCTAATGTTTCCAACGAATTAAGACTTTTCTTGTAAACCAGATTCTGAATGCCTGTCTTACATCTTGCAAAGCGTTATTACATAACAAAAAAAAAAAAAAAAAAAAAAAAAAAAAAAAAAAAACAAATAAAATAAGTAAATCATTATGCAAATGATCATTAGCGCAGATCTTTACGTGCAATAAGTAGTCATAAAAAGCATGCATTAACCCTACTTCAATATGTATGTAACTCCAACATTAAACTGCAGAGAGAGATTGAAATGTTTTCAAGGCACTCTTATTTACATTTGGATCCTGTGCCCATTGCTGCAGCAAACCTAAAAATATAATGCTGTCCTGCTAGTTCAACATCTCGTTCAAATCATCCATACAAACCAATTGGCTTGGACCCAATACAAAATTAAAAGAAAAAGATAATTTTTACTATAGATAGATTATCAGTGCTCCAGTTTAATTAGTAAGTATTACTAGGGTTTAAACAAAGTAAAACTCAATCTTCATAAATTTTGAATTTAATGCAATGCTGGGGATGAGTTATTAGGTGCTAATCTGAAAGCAGTGGAGAAGTCGTTTTCAAAAACAAAAATAACAAGGAATATATTTCCACTTTTTTTAGAATATACTAAGAAATATACATCTGCAATCATAGGTGTCTGTGTGATTATATATCTTTGTTTACTATTTGCATTTTTTTTTTCTCTATCCTACTAGCATCTCATTTTTTGTGGAATTTATATTGTAAAAACCATATTTTGGTGTACTCATATGGTTTTTGACTATTGTTTGTGAGCTAAAGTAGCTGAGGTAAGGTTCCAAAAGGCCTTTTCTGAAGCTATGAACTGCTGAGAATATAGAGAAAGAGAGAGGTTCCTGTGAGTGATTATTGCATATATTTTTCAAAGGCAAAATATGTCTTGGTGTACTCCTTTGGAGTGTTATGTTCATCAGTTAGCAAAAGTTTCAAGGAAAATGTTTAATCTTCACATGGATAAAGTAAATTATAGTTTATGTTTTATACATAAAAAGAGAGTGTTAGCAGCAAAATGATTAAAAAATATTCACGACTAGCTAATGACACCACTTATTTTTAATTATTTACTAAACCGTTATTAGTTAATTCAGATGTTATTATTATGAAATAATTATTAATTAATCGCATATATAAAATAAGTAATGTCAAAACATCAATTTTTATAAAGAAAATATGTTGTAGAATGCAGGGTAATTTGTAAAGATGAAAGTATTATATATATGGTCAGAATTTGTAGCACTTTGAATTTCATAATTTTTATTTTTACATTGATTTTATATGTTTGTGAAAAAAAAAAAAAAAAAGAGTGATGAGATAGTTGTCTGCTCCTCTGTGTGACGCGCTGTTACGACACGTGGCTTACCACGCTTGTGATTTGGTGAGAGGAGATAAATAGTTAACATGAAAGTCAAAGTATATGATAAATAAAATGATAAGTTAAGTTGTTTGGTAAAAAAAATAAAAGAGATAGTTAAAATAATAAAAATAAGTGAAACAAAATTATATTAATTTCACTATTTTTCTTATTCACTAAATATCAATAGCATTTCTTTCTTTATCTATTTCAAAGTAAGAATATTTTATTAGTTTCTTCAACCTGTGACTTATGAAAGCATTTTTTATTAAATACTTCGTATATTTTTTCTAACAAAAATATTTTTTAAAAATCAATTAACTAATTTATTATATTAATAAAAATAGTTATTTAAATTCATATATTTTTGCAAAATTATCCATGGCGGAAATGAGATATTTTTAAAATATATTATCAAAATTTTTTGACATGTTTATTTTTTAAAATTTTATTTGGGTGACAAAATAAAACTTTCGAATTTTTATTCATACAAAATAAAGCTATTAAGCTCCCAATATGTTTGAGGCATTATTAATATATTTCTGCTTACTATTTATTGAACTTAAAAACGATTTACAATTAAAAACACTTTTTACTCAAAAAAAAAATAAGTTTGTGGATCGATTCAACTTAAGTTATTTAACTTGTGTTTCAAATAAAAAGTAATCCAATTTAATTTGTACCATAAATTCTTTCATCTGGGTCAACCCACCTAGCTGAGCTCTTAAATTAGATCCTAATTGGTTCATACTTTTACAAATTTTAGCTATATGCGATTGCTAATATAGTGTGAATTTTACTACTATAAAGTTACTACTATATAATCGACAAATAATAAGTGTTTTGTGAATTTTACTATTACTTTTGGTTATCTTTTTATAAAACAAACACTATTATTTTTAACACTATCATTTATTTTTATGAAAATAATAAGAAGATTTATAGTTTATGAATATTTTTAAATTTTGTGTAAAATTTTAAATAAGACAACAAGTTTAAAAAACTACTTTATTCTATTTAATTTCAGGTTATGTATTAGTGTGCCAAAAATGTGAGTTTCATTTAACAGGTTATTTGTTTAACGCACGAATCTTAATTAGTTGATTATTTCTTATGAATGCTTCTTTTGATTTGTTTTTCTTTTTCACAAATAATCATAAAAGAAAAAAATGAAACAACTTAAAGAAACAGTTTCTTAAATTTTCTTTTTTACTTCCAAAGGATGCAAAGAGTGGAAAAGCCGAACATAGAAGAAACGGTTGTGTTTATTTTGAATTTTTATTATTTAAATCAGTATAAAAAGAATAAAACAGTTTTATTTGAGTGGTAAACGTTTATAAGAATAAAATTATAAGAAACAGTTTCTCCTTCGATTGGTTCACTTTCTTTTAAAACTGCCATCCAAATATAAAAAATATTTTGAACATTTCAACCCATTGTACCTGTTATGCATCACAATTATAATGAACATGCACCTCACCAAAAAAAGACAAATGTGATTCAATTCCATACAAAATTTTGATGTTTGGTTGCTTTCGAATAAAAGTGGTTTTGCTATCAAATTCTGAAGATTGAACCACTTTGATAAATCAACTAATTATATGAATCAACTTATGCAAACTATGAACTCTGGATTAGTCAGAGCACCTTAATTTTCTCTCCAAAAAATTGGAGGGTTAAGACAGAAAGAAAATGAAGTGGTGGTAGGATAAAGAAAAATGTAAATAGTAAACAAAGAGTACTATGAATTTGCATGCTTTTTACATAGATTCTCTATTTTCTCTTGCTCAAAACTTTCTCCATGTATTCTCTGTGTGGCTTGAGTTTAATTTTTGCTTTAATTTAGTTCTAAGTGTTTCATGTCTGTCTTATGCTATGTTTCTGGTGTATATGAATTGAGTTGAACTGATAAAGAGACAGAAAGGATCCAAATCGAACTGATATAAGGGAGACTTTTCAGAATGTGGTTAGCTGTAAAAAGCTTTCTCAGATATTTTATGTTTTTGCACTCCAATGCTGTCACAATTTATATGGCACTGTGAAGTCACCACCTTAAGTATTATTCAAACAATGGCATCACTTCAATTATGTGCACATATTCCTTGATATAGCTAAGCACTTGAGAAAGCCACACAAGGATTGCACTTGTGATGTTCTCACAGCATGACCTACGAAACATTTTACAAAAGGAAATAACTTTCAAATCACATTTCAACGCATGCATGCAAATATTATGACAAAAAAATTTCCGTATGAAGCTCAGGAAACTGTGTTTCTCACTGCACAAAATTTAAATCTGCAAGGCTTTCGACAATCTACATTTATTGGGGTGAATTAAAATAGACAACATTAACATGAACTGCCATGAAATTGTATCTGAATCAAATTAAATCCAAAAAAGAAATACAAACGTAGCTTAAGCTTTAAGGTAAATTATTAATGAAGTTGATGACAGAAGTTATACTTTGGTATATATATCTTTTTTTCTATATCAGGACTTTGTCTATGTTGCATACGCTTCAAGCAACTTTAATTTATTGCAGAATTGGAGACTTAATTACAACCATATACAAACTAGACTGAAAGTAAATCTTGCTGCAACTGAACCAAGTTTGCTACATTTGCTCTACACTTCTTTGTCTTTTATGATAAAGAATATTTGAAACTCGTAAAGCATTAGAAAAGACATGCCATATTCTACTTTATTAAACTCACCCTATATATTCTTCAGCTTACTGTTTAGGGGATTAATATGAAAATAAAATCACCATAGGATAGGGTAGGATCTAGCACATAGTTGGTTCTCTTAAAGAGGTAAATCTGAGACTCTTGTTGGTTGTACTTTCTCTTGCAGAGGTTAGGTTTGGATGCTGATACCCTTTACCACTTCTTGCCAGATATCTGCTATTTGCAAATTAAGCAAAATTTGCTTTTGCCCTTAGTTATATTTACTATTAATATACCCGTAACACAAAAACAGCTTGTAAAATCTATGTGAACCAAGAAAAATTACTTTAACCAACACATATATGATAAATAACTTCCCCTTTTATCTGACATAATTTATTTTCTGCATATTTCCCTATTTTAAATAGATGTGATGAGAAAAACAGTGGTTTAGGACAAGCCAAGTTCAAGAGGTTGCCCTGTTTTGGGGTTATTAAGGAGACTCTTGAGTGTGTGTGAATAGCAGAAGAATCAACCCCAATTGAAATTAACGAAAATAGCCCTCCCTTAACTCCACTATTAGAAGTTAATTAGCAATAGTTTGATGAAGTCAATAAAATAAAACCAACCTAAATGAAAAATCAACACAACAACATTAACAAGAGACCATTCCACATTGCAATCTCCTTTCTTCTTCTCAGACAGTTCAGTTCCTCACGCTTTGCTTACTTTCTCTCTCTTTTCTCTTCAAACACTGAAATCGTGTTTCTCGCATTTTCTTGAAACCCAAACCCTACCCATTTCTCCCTCGCACTCTTTCACCCTTTCTCTTCCTCTGAAGCTTCCAGGTTCAGCGGACTCTGTGTTTCTTCAGAAACCCGTTTAAGAGTTTCACCTTTTGATCCCTTTTACTTTTGTTTTGCCCATAAATTGAGCATCTTTCGCGTACCCACATGCAGATTTGTGGTAGTGAATCGCTAATTTTTGTTTTTGTGTGTCGTAGGTATTTCACGTTGTCATTTTATGGAGCTTTTTTCAGAGGCAAGAACTGGGGTTTCGTTATTTTTGGTTGAATATTAATTTAGAGAGATTAGTTTGGGATCCACTTGCAAAGTTGCAATATTTGTGCTGAATGATGTCTCAGCAGCAAAACCAAAACCTACCTGCGGCTCCGCAATCTCTGCTACAACAAACGGGTTTTGAAGCTGATGTTAAACCCTTCTCATTAAGGTACTAATCATTTACTTCAAAGAGTTACCATAAACATTCTTATGCATTTCAATTTTCGAGTGAGGTTTTTTACTTTTTTTTCCTTTAACATTAGGCCATCCATTATTGCATGTTCTATATTGATCTCTTGCATTATGTTGAGCTTGTAAGTTGTGAAGTGAATCACGTGTTTGTTCTAGGTTATTATTATTATTTATGATCTTTCCAGCACAAGTGCACAACTTAAGCTTATGATTATTCTCTGTTCATCAACTCCTTTTCTTTTGCATTTCCCTTTGAGAATTTTATGAAAACTGTGTTTAGATTTTGGAAGGTTTGTTTAAGGCTAGTTAAAAAACACAAGGTAAATAGACAAGAAATAAATTTTTTTCTTTATCGATGATAGATTATAAATTATGTTGCAGACAGTATGTTCTTGCTTCTCGTCACCGAAATGTCCTTCAAAACTGGCCATTTCATGAGAAGCACTTGAAATTGTGTCTTAAACATGGTCTTAAGGAGAAGGAGGTGCTGCCACCACTTGGACTTCAAGCTTCACTTTCTGAACCACTCAAAGATAGTTCTAACTTGGTGTATTCATCAAGTGATGGTAATAATAATAATAAAAAAGAAGAAGCTGATTCCTGCAAAGCTGAAGTGCCACATCTCTATGGTTACCACTCACAAACTATTCAAAATGACTGTGACTACAAAGTGAAAGAGGGAAATCAGCATAACAGCTGCAATATTTCTGCCAATTTGTCTGAGCCAGCGTACACATGCACCCTCCCAAGTTCAACTCATGCTCACAAGAGAAGTCCCTTATTGCCACCACCATCCAAGGCAGTGAAAGATAAATGCAGAAGGCATAAAGGGAGATGCAAGAAACGGTCCATGGTGGATATTTTAGCAGTGGCACGGCACAGTACTTTAGATGAGATTCATATGATGAACAAGTTTTATTATGCAGAAACTGTGATTGAAGGGTGTCAGCAAACGGTGCCCTATGGAAATATTTCCAGGGCTGAGCAAGAGGGTGAGGATTCATGTAGAAAAGGTGGGAGTGAAGATGCATGTGATGGTGTAGCTAATATTGATATGGCACCAAAGGGGCCATTGCTTCTGAAGTTCAAGCTCAATGGATGTAATCTAAATAGGTATTGCAGAACATAAATAAATTCTGTTAAATTTTATGCAGTTTTATTACATATGATGCATTCCATCATCTAAGAAATAGAAAGCGTTGTCTTCGTTATATGAGAGATTATAAAGAAAGAAATAGCAATGAACAAATCTATATTGAAAGAAAGAAACTCCAAATGTAGCAGCTAGTACAGAATCAGAAGGGTGATTAAGGTGCAGGCATGCACATTAATAACACTGCAAATGTTTTGGTTGGTGAACTCTAAGCAGTGTTTGATTTCACATTTTTCGTTTCTCTTCTCTTTAATCAAATGTAAAAGTTCTTCAATTGCCTTCTATTGAAGTTCTATCTTTTACTCACTGGTTCATTGAAAAAACAGGTACGTCTATTTTTTTTTATCTAAAACTATATTTGCTTAATTATATATATTTATATAATGGATAAAATTGTATGGATGGAACTTTTCCTCATGTTACATTATTTAATATTATTTTAGTGGATCATATTTTTTTTGATAAATGATCGTTTGTACTGAAAGTTTCATTTAGATATATTATATGTAACAAAAATTATATTGATATAAAACCATTTAATGTTTGGTTTATAATTAAATTGATCGTAAATATTTCTAGAAATATATTAAAATAATAATTATTTAATTATTTTTGTTGTTTAATTTTAATAAAATTTGACATAAATAATCACAATCATATAAAATTATGATTTAATGATGAAATCATTAAAAATTCGTTTTTACATAAAATTATTATATAATACTTAACAACAATTACATACTTTGATAAATTTAAATACATAATTTTTACAAAATATTACACCAATAGATGGATCAAACTCATATGACTAATGATAAATGAATTTGGGTAAAGCTCATATCATTAAGCCATGGATAAATTATGGCACGGATCATAATTTTTAGTGGTGTTTTTAATTCTAGGATTTGTTTACTCTAAATTATATTCCAACTAGTTTTTAGTTTATAAGAAGTAAACATTGTAAATAATGTTTTACATAAATTTTTCATTGTTAAATGGAACTATATTCATTCCATATAGACATAGTACTTCATCCCCAAACAAGAAAGGGACAATAAATTTGCTAACAAATTACGATGCTTAGTTAATTCTACAGACGATGAAAAGTATCATGTATACCAATTCACGAAAAATAAATTAAAATTACCTTAAATTCGTTTTGATTTTTAGGTTGGAAAGTTTAATACACTTAAATAGCGTTATTTCATGAAGTAAGATAAGAAGAAAGATTGTATAATTACACTAGAACATTTTAGGTTGAAATCGTGACATGTGTACTTTTTTTTGAGAATTTTTAGATGATATCCTTTCTGTAATAATATGATAAGTTAATGTATTATTTTGCAATAAATTTCCATTTTTTTTATTATACTGAGCCTGTATGTTTTTTTTATTGGATTTCATTAAGTTGGACCTAATAAATATTCTATTTTTTTACTGAAATATATTCATACCATTTTATTAAAATACGAAAAATCACATGCTTAACAGAGAAAATACAAAAAATCGCATGATTAAAATTGTAGAATTTCCAAATACTTTAAATCACTAGTTTAACAACTAAACTGTTGTGATTCAAATCCCTTTTAACATATTTACTTTTAAGCTAACTGCAGAATCTGAATTGTTCTTTCTTATTGTCGATCTTAACTACATGAGATTGAGTGAGTTTATATTTCCCATGTTTGAAAACTATCATAATTATAAAAAAAAAAAAATTACTATACTGTCATTCTATCAAAACAAACAAAATTTGTTTCTACAGTGCTTTATTTATAAGCACTTTATTAGGGCAAAATAAATTATGACTTTTTGTTGAAGATAAGAATTTGGTTTTATTTTTGTGAATAATTTTATTTACTTTTTTTATCTAAAACCTATTTTTAAAGAGGTTCAATGTAATTAAATGACTCTACCTATCAACATTTTCTTATTATTTACTTTTATTCCAAATCGATATACATAATTAACAAAATGTATTTGAGGTTTTTTTTAGAGTAAAGTTGGATTTTTTATAGTTTTTAAATGTGTGTATATTTTTTCTTTTACACACTCACCCTTCTCTTTAGTATTTAAATAAATATCAATTCCCTTTTTATTTTAATAAATTACACTTGTTTTTCTTATGTATTTAATAAAGTAACACTTACATCTATTATTTTATTTAAAAATATCATACTTACTAAATTTAAATAAGAAATATAAAAATAGCAAAGTCTTAAAAGATAAAAAATAAAGATTTTGTCATGAACAAGCAATTAAATGTTTTAATTACAATAAAAATACTTTCATTTTTTCTAGGGTATTATCAAATAATATTCACACAACTTTTGGAGAGACTCTAAGATTTTTGGGTTCAAGGTTCAATTTTCTTTTTTCTTCTCTTTTACCTTTCTTCTTATTTCTCTTTTTCTTTCTTGGTTTTTTTATTAAGGAAGATAATATTTGCATGCTCTTTTTCTCCTTCTCTCTTTCACTGTGACTCCAACTCTGATCTATTTTAAGATCATTTTCTACCTTTAAATGATAGCATGATAAGTAACACATCAATTTCATTGAAATTTTGAATAAATAAAGTTTATTTTTGTGTTTATAATCACTTTATATTCCAAATTAATACATATAATTATTTTATAATATTTTTAGCTTTAGTAGTTTAGAATTTTGATTCCCTCCGCTAATTTATATTTAAGTATGTATTTTGGTTGTTTTTTGAGATAGAAGCTTATTGGTGATTTGGTTCTTAAAGTTCTAGTTGATTGACCTTTCTTAGATTTCATGTAATTTTCACATAAGAAGAATTATTATTTATTTTATTTTAGTTGAGTTGGAATTTTGGTAAGAGTTAATTATGAAACCTTGGTATAGTGTTGATTGTTGAAATGAGAAACAATATTGTTAACTAATTGAATTGGTATTTGATTGAATAATTTTGGTTTGAAATGATGACATCAGCTTAAGAATATCAGTTTTGACAGTAGATCATTTAGATATGGTTATCAATATATTGTAAGAAATGCTAAATATAAATATTTTATTAATATTCCAGGAAGTGTTTGTTTATTATCATCTAATTGTATAAAATTGTACTTAAATTTATTATAAATCTTTAATGGATGGACATTCTCACGGTGGTCCTACGAAAATATAAATTTTTTATATTAATCTTTTGTTAAATTACATTAATATAGGTATAAATATTGTTTTGATTATATATATATATATATATATATATGTATATATATATTTTTTTTATTATATATATATATATATATATATATGTATATATATATATATTAGAATAGATATGTTTTGTATTTATATTATATTTTATAATATATTTGTATAAAAAGATGTTACACAATAGCTTAGTAGATAATATTTTTTTTTCATATTTCGCGGAACATTTTCTCTTGATATTATGTGGGATTTTACAAAATTCAATGAAACTCGTCTTTTTGCAAAATTTTAAAAGAAATTCATCTAAAAATCTTACAATATAAGAATTCTAATAATAAAAAACTTTTATGAAACTTCGTCATGATGAACTATGATCACAAAATCATAAACAAGATTAATTTTTAACCCATTAAATTAGACAAAAATTATTACAAAATCAAAAAATATATCACACTTTAATTTTAAAATATATATTCATCTCTTTTATTCTATTACTAAAGTAACCATTGTTCTATTATTATTGCCAAGGTAATCACATGTTAATATAACGATATATTAACAAATTTAATCTGTGTTTTATAGTTATTTATTTATTTTTATTTCAAAATAATGTTTTATCAAGATTTTTTTTTACATTTTTATAAGATGATTTTTTTGTTTAGTGACACTGTAACTATTTGAATTTTCAGCTTTTAACTTCTGTTAAAAAATGTACATTTAATTATGTCAGTATTTTAAAATAAAATAAAATAAAAAAGAACTTACAAGGAACCAAGGTGATGCCAAGTATATGTGGAAAGATTTGTCCTATGAGAGTTGGTTGATGTAAGATCTTGTCTTAATAGAATGTGATGTAATGCATATGCATTGTGTGCAAGCCAATGCTATTGGTGGATTCGCCTCTACCGTTTCCAAGTCATTACCTTCACCTTCACCTTCACCTTCAACAACCATGGCCATGCCTTCTCCTAACTCGCTCCGAGTTGCAGCGGCCCAGATGACATCCGTCAGCGACCTCGCCGCCAATTTCGCCACCTGCTCTCGGCTTGTCAAAGTTCTATTCTTTTTCATCTTTTCTTTTCTGGGTTCCCTTTATTTTCTCTCATATTCTCCTATTCTGTTCTATATCATTCTTTTTCTGTTTTTTTTTTTTTAATTATTGATTGTTTGGTAGTA
>Ga0209700_109664_pt1 | contig 10880 bp, 4 predicted proteins | sample SiratroredBW_FD_187528 | JGI IMG/M metagenome (GOLD analysis project Ga0209700, IMG submission 187528) | Root nodule microbial communities of legume samples collected from California, USA - Siratro red BW (SPAdes) (version 2) | ecosystem: Host-associated > Plants > Roots > Nodule | place: USA...
TTTTTTTTTTTTTTTTTTTTGGGGAAGAAATCCAATGGCTTTCGGTTGTTGTAACTAATTATTTATAATTTTAATAAATAAATTTCATATTTTAAAGGCTAAGCGTATGATTGCTTAAAAAAATAAACCGTAGAGAATCTAAATCCAAAATACCTTCACATGATATGGATTATCTGTAGTTTAAAAATAGACCGTACCTAACACAGTTTGATCCAACTACTCTTGAGTTGTTTTAGAAATTTTTTGTAAGAGATAACCTTACGTTTAAAGTCCGTTCAAAGATAAATGTTTTTATCATTTTTGGGTTGAACGTGATTCTGAAAATATTGAAATGTGATCCAAACATATGCTTTCAAAATTTATAATATTTAGGTTAAATAATTCATTCAGTTTCTAGAGTTGAATAAGTTTCATCTTTTTTATTTTTATATTCCAAAAATAGTTTAATATATATATATATATATATATATATATATATATATATATATATATATATATTAATAAAACTCAGACATCATGGATGTTTATATTTCAACTACAAAGTTTATAGATACTAATTTGTATATATTTAAACAATAAAACTAGAAAAAATTAAAAATAATGTGCACTGGCAAAAAGGACCAAAATATATATAGGAATTAAAATGAATTATATTTAAATACTTGAAAGATAAATGTTATATAACTATAAGGACTAAATGATAGCTAAATTTTATTTTTAATAAGAACGCGTTTTATATTTTAAGGGTTTGATTTGAACTTGAGCCTTTTTATTATTAATAAATCCATTTAAAATTGCCTCTAGTTTTAGTCCCTCACATGCTAAATATAACAAAGCAAATCATAAGAATAATAAAAGAGTCACATCACATCAATGTATCGACAACCTAGTTTTCTGAGTCGATTTTTTATTGATTATGAAAGCCAATTTGCAAGGACTAACTATTTTATGTACGGGGAGTTATAATTCTTTTGTAAGCAGACAAATTTATACTTCCAAAATTGATTATATTAATTTTATATTCAATTATTTAATTTATATTTCAATTAAAATATAAATTAAATAATTGAATATAAAATTAATATAATCAGTTATTATATGAGGAAGTAAGAATCATTATTCTATGTATAATAAACAAAAGCACGTATGTTAAGGCCATTTAAATTTGAAAGCACCTTCAAACTTTCATCTGTTATTAAAATATTAATAACTTTTGTTTAGTTGGGTTTGGTGGCTCAAGCTAAATTTAATTTAAAGATGCAATTAGCAAAAATCGCGCAAGAGATACAGTGTAAAGGGTTTGGATTACCATCAAAAGTTCCTTTGATCTTTGGAGTAACAACGATGAAGATCACCGTCCGCCGCCCCTATTTGCGGTGGCTGGAATCTCAATGGTGAAAAGTAGCTCAAATACCCACCCTATTAGCTTAAACGGAATTATGTCAGACTCAGAAGCAATTATCTTGTCAGCTGCAGATGACATTCCCAAGCTCGAGAGTATGTTTGAGTTTAAATTATTAATGACATTTTTTGTATTCTAGTTTTGTTAAATCCATGGGTGCCTGCACAGTTTAAATTTTGTGCATTCGTTGGTATTGTGTATAAACTCAATAATGAACAAAGTATTTTTTTTTTTTTTAATTTCAGTACGTATGTAGTTGTATAAATACACTGCTCCACCCATGTTTCAATAATGATAAAAACTTATTCTTTGGTAAATGCATATGCAGATGGTAATGAACTGGGTATTGTCGTGGGTGAAGCACATCATCTTCAATCACAGGAACCCGAAAGCTCTTTTTTGGAGCCAGACAGTATGACTTTTAAAAGTTTATCATCTGTTCTTATGTTCCAATTTAATTTTTAGTGTCAACATTTGGACAATTTAACTGAAATATAAAGATATTACAAAGAGAGAGGAAAAAAAAAGACATACGAACATTGTGGATTTTAATTTGTCTATTTGAACAGTTATAGTTGCATAGCTTATAAGTACTTTTGTGTTATTAAACTAAATTTATTTCGTTTTTTTTTTTTCATATTAAAAGTTAATCTTAAGTTAAAATTTATTTGGGTATTTTGATGTCAGATGCATCTGCTATAATATATATGGCAGCAGCTTCTGGAAATTGGAATAAGGCTTCATCCTATTCTAGAATTCATCCTCATTGGTGGCGAATTCCATTAAGTGCTCGTGGAATTACAGCCCTTCATGTTGCAGTAAGCATGAAAAAAATTAGTTTTGTAGAAAAACTGTTAAATTGTATGAGCATGGAAGATTTGGAAATTCGCATGGCAGATGGAAACACAGCCTTTTGTTTAGCTGCGATGACTGGAAATGTTAAAATAGTTGGAATTCTGCTTGGCAAGAATGGAAGGTTGGCATGGATTAGAGGCCAAAGGGATATGCTGCCAATTCAATTAGCATCTTGTGCAGGCCACATTGCAATGGCAGAATTTTTATTTCAAGCTCATCAAGGAGACCTAAACAATCTACCCTTCCAAGACATTGTAAAGTTATTTTTCTTCACCATCGACAACAACATTTACAGTAAGTTCATCCATCCACATATGCTTTGCTAAAGAATAAATACACCAAAAAGATATGTAACATGTAACAGAATTATTTAAACTTAACTTTCAATTTTCTCATAAATTTGGATAAAATTTAATTAAGTTAATTATTTATATATAATTTTTTGTTTTGAAGCACATTTCTTTTGCATATTTAACAATATTTTTTATTATTTATGCCTGGGAACTTATGCCTGCTCTTCTTCATTTAACACTGGCATCACAGCCGTGGCATCAAAATTGTTGGATCGCTACCCTAAATTGGCTACCGTGGAAAACGAACGGGGATCGACACCGTTGCAAATGCTTGCCCAATTTTGTAAGTTCTATTATCTTTACGAACTTAATTTTTCCAGTTCAGAAATCCTGCTCTTTGGACTGTTTTTTTTTTTTTTTTTTCATTTTTTTTTTTTTTCTTTTTTTAAGTTACCAAGCAGATTTTTTTTTGAAGATTTATTTAGAAAATAGAGGAAAAATAGTTATTTTTAGAGTTTCTGGTTAAGTTGTAGCTTTATAATTACACACTGAAAACATGAAAAACAGAGGCCCATAGTTTTATGAATATAATTAATTAATTCTAAAGCGAGCAACTCATTAACGTACTAAGTAAGAGGTAGATATTCTTAACCTAGCCTCATCTAAAGATTATTTTTCTTCACATTGATATATACAATATCAATTAGTTGATGTAGATCTATCAATATATGTATACTATAATTACCTTGTTTGACTAAATTCTTGTATGTGTGTACATGACTAATTTCAACCCAACGGTAGCTTCATCCCAAGAAGCTATTGGTTATGAAGATATTGTAAGATCGTTATTTAAGGGAATGGAAGAAGAGAAAGAGTCTCTGAACTATGGAAAATTGTCAACAGCAATGTTCGATGCGGCAAAATCAGGAAACATTATGATTTTAAAATTTGTTCTCGAGTATCATCCAGACTTGCTATTTGAAGTGGATTCCACCGAGCAAAGAAACTTACTTCACTTTGCTATTTTATATCGACAAGAAGCCGTATACGACCTAATATTAAAGCAGGGGGATTTCAAGAATCTGATGGTACAATTGGTTGATTTTCAGGGTAACAATGTTCTTCATTTAGCTGCAAAGTTCGATCCTTCAGAAGAAAGATTCGGATTATCAACAAACTATGTTCAAATGCGTACTGAGCATAAATGGTTTCAGGTATATATATTTACTTTATTAGAGCGTTTAATGTTGCTGGCTTTAATATTTTTCTGTTCTACCAGTTTCTTAAACCGTTCATGGTAAAAAAAAAAAAAAAAAAAAAAAAATAAGCACGTAACATGACCTCTCTCCTTTATAAAAGAATGTCAAATGTTCTTTATGGCAGAAGTATAGTATTGGTCAATTTATGAATTAACTAGTATTCAATGAGAAATAATGACAACTCAAATAAAATCTAATTCAATGGTTAAAAAAAAGTCTTAATTCATAAATTGGTATTCGTGTAAATTAAAAAAATAATAAAAATGTTATACCAAAAAAATGTAACAACAATAGTTGAAAAGTAACTTTATTCTAACATCAACAATAAAATAACCCGACAATGTAGTAAAAAAATAAATACAATCAACTTTATTTTGAGAGAAACTTTCACTAATTTTTATACAAGAAAAAAATATTAAGATTATAACACATTCAAACTTGATCAAGTGTTTTATCAAAATGGACAATCCTTAACCAAAATGGATTAAAAAAGAAAATGTAAAAAGAAAATACATAAATTTGAAATTATTTTAAATTCTTACTTAGCTAACAAAATACAAAAAAATATTTCAAATTCTTACTTCTTAGCTTGACGGCAACGGAGTAAAGTAGTTATAGGTTTAGGTTTGATTATCTCATCTCCATTTTCAAAATAAAAATTCAACTCCATTATCTCTTTATCCAACGTGTATTAATCTTTATATCATTTTTATCTCTATTAAGAAAGGGTATCTCGTACCCGTGCTCCTACACCTTCCTTAATAATCTAAATGTTAATTAAACAATTATTTTATAAAAGTTAAAAATCATAATAAAAAAACGTGATATTATTATGTATTTAATGTTAAATATTAAAAAAGAAATTATAACAATATCAAATAAGAATATCAAATAATAATTAGATAAATCTAAAAGTTATAGAAAAAAGTAAAAATATTAAAAGTAGTTAAGAAACTAAAGAAGAAAGATTCATTTATGATTCTTATTCTTTGCTGTAATTTGAAATTATCTAATGTAATTTGAAACTCTCTAATAATAATATTAAGTAAACTGATTACTCTTCTAAAATTATAAAGTTTTATAATTTCAATTTATTTTAGAATTTCTCATTCATACTGTATATTTTTGGTTTCAAATTCTCTGCAAACATCCATATCTTCCTAGATTTTCTATATGAACACTATTATTATTTTTACAAATAATTTTCTACCTCTTTTGCTCTTCATCGTACTAAGAATATTTTAGTTTCATTTGTAACGAAACAGGAAGTGGAGAAAATAGTTCCACCGTCAATGAAAACAAAGAGAAATATAGATGGTTGGACCCCTAAAGATTTATTTTATAAGTCACACAAAGAGTTGCACCGAGAATCTGCATCTGAACTGAAAGCTCTGGCAAACACTTTAATAGTGGTGGCAACTCTTATCATCACCGTAGGAATTTCCGTTGCCATAACCATTCCTATTAATGATATTGATAGTACCCTTACTCCAATTTTTCGGAAGAAGACATGGTATACCATCTTTTTTCTATCAGTTGCGCTGGAAACATGTTTCTGCGCTTCATCTATGTTGTTCTATGCTTCAGCTATTCTTCCTTCAAACATGGAACCAAAAGATGAGTCTATCCGCTTGCAGGAAAACAAGGTGAGATTTGGTAGTGTGGCACTTTTTATCTCTGCTGGATTCATGTTTTTTGCTTCTATTGCCAGTGCCGCATTGATCTTTGACTTCTTATATTGGGGACCTTATTTCACTTTTGGAGTTGGTTGTCTGGTATTCGTTGTGCATTTTACACTTGATCATGGTCTGTGGAGTAACTATATATCGCACTTGCTGCTAACCTTGTCCAAGGTAGCTGGAGTGAAGTTGGAAAGATTGTTATGGCCAATCCGCAACATATATGAATCCTATCATCCATTAACAAACAAAAATGGCTTAAATTAATTAGTTGGAATAGACTGAGTACATATGATTGTGCCCAAGTATTATGAGTGTTTTATAAGATGCAAAGTTAACAATTAGTGAGAGTGAATCTATTGTATGCCTTTTAAATTTCAATATATACATCTTTCCTCAAATAATGAACAGCTTGTGCTTGCCATATATGAAAAAGAATTATCGGAAAGCGCACCTTGATAAAATGCATGCCTCCTGAAATCTTGAATGAAAAACATGATCTTGACAATTTATGCTTTACTAGCATATTTTTTTAATCTAATTAGAAAGAGGAAAAGAAGGTAACCCTTTTTTCTATTTTATGTATTCTTGATTGTGCATCAATCCAACAAGGTAACTAATGATAAATTAACTTGATCGGAGAAAGTGTATAAAGAAAAAAAAAAAAAAAAAAAAGACAAGAATCAAGAACTTGGCCTCATGATAGCTGTTAATTATAGGTTAGCTTTAGGAAGATTTGGTTGGTTTTTGTTTTAATTCTGTTTTAGTTTGAGATTTTATTTGACTAATTTGGTTTTAATTTGAGGTTTGTTAGATATTTCGTTTTTAATTAGTTTTATGTTGCAAAGAGAGGATTTTGTGGAAAATTAGTTTCAACTAAAAGAAGAAAGAGAATGAGTGCAGAATTAAAGTAAAAGGAGCGTAAGTGACTTTTCGCTGGAGCGAGGGAGATAGCCTGGGCTAAAATCCACTTAAAGCTGTTATTATTTTCAAGGGCAGCAGTTAGAGTGCAAATCATGAGATAACGGCTCAAAATAACCAACTCAAATGGCGAACATTATAAAAGGAGGGATAGGGTAACAAAAAGGATCATCCAACACCTACCATCTCTCATTTGTGGGAACGCTCTCTTAGCCGTTGTGATCAAGATCTTTCTTTTCTTCTTGTATTTTCATGGCTACCATGAGTAGCTAATTTTCTTCTTCTTGGGGTTGAATGTAATTTCTACCAAACGTTAATACATTACATTTATAAGTTCAGGAATGAATTATAGAGTAATGACTGCATATAGCAACTGATCTTAATGCTACTTAAATTATTTTAATAACTAGACATAGAAAATTATTTTAATAACTAGACATAGAAGTTAGAAAATTTAGTTTATGAAATTCAATGCTAGAGAAATCAGATTGAAAAGACTTTTATTTGCGCAGATTGATAGTTGGAAAAGACAATATTGAATTCAGTTAAGAATATATGAGAATGGAGAATATTATTATTCAATCCCAAGGTTGTTATTATTATTACGGCACCAAAAACTTGTTAACTCTATTCCAGCAAGTATACTGGGTAATGAGTAAGAGAGTATCGTATCCTCAGGGAACGAAAATTGTAGATTGACTCAATATCAATTGTATTATGAACAAAGATTTAACAATAGTAATTTGTTGAGGTAACTGAATATAAAAAGTAACTTGAAACGCAATTAATAATAAAGAGGAAAAATCAATAATAATAACAACCTTGGGATTGAATAATAATATAATCTGCGCAAATAAAAGCCTTTTCAATCTGATTTCTCTAGCATTGAATTTCATAAACTAAATTTTCTAACTTCTATGTCTAGTTATTAAAATAATTTAATTAACATTAAGATCAGTTGCTATATGCAGTCATTACTCTATAATTCATTCCTGAACTTATAAATGTCATTACTCTATAATTCATTCCTGAACTTATAAATGTAATGCATTAACGTTTGGTTTTAATTCCAAAAAGTGTTTTTCAGTCACAAAGAGAAATTTAAAGTATGACAATTTAATATAAAACTTTAAACAAAGATAAATTGAATAAAACAATATCAAATAAATATCAAGAGTACATTTGAAGTGGAGAAATTATATTCAACCCCAAGAAGAAGAAAATTAGCTACTCATGGTAGCCATGAAAATACAAGAAGAAAAGAAAGATCTTGATCACAACGGCTAGGAGAGCGTTCCCACAAATGAGAGATGGTAGGTGCTGGATGATCATTTTCGTTACCCTATCCCTCCTTTTATAATGTTCGCCATTTGAGTTGGTTACTTTGAGCCGTTATCTCATGATATGCACTCTAACTGCTGCCCTTGAAAATAATAACAGCTTTAAGTGGATTTTAGCCCAGGCTATCTCCCTCGCTCCAGCGAAAAGTTACTTACGCTCCTTTTACTTTAATTCTGTACTCATTCTCTTTCTTCTTTTAGTTGGAACTAATTTTCCACAAAATCCTCTCTTTGCAACATAAAACTAATTAAAAACGAAATATCTAACAAACCTCAAATTAAAACCAAATTAATCAAATAAAATCTCAAACTAAAACAGAATTAAAACAAAAATCAACCACATCTTTCTAAATCTAACCTATAATTAACAGGTATCACCTCAAACCCTGATAATCCTTTTCTTTTCCCTCAATTATATTCAGCAGCTCTAAAGCAAAGAGGCATTTAAAAGAAAAGGAACACTTTGGGTTTTAGCCCTGGTCAATTTTTTTTTATTATCTATATATTCATAGTTACTCCACCCATATGCATACTCCTGAGAATTATTGTACTAAAAGAAATGAACACTTTCTGCAAAACGATATAAGGGTCGAGTTCCCAGTACCAAAAACATTGAATCTATAATATAATCATAATAAGCTCTAAGAAACACGTAAATATAAGTACTTATCGCTTGAATGTTAACCCTCCTTATACCCTCTGAATTTGTTTGATTCCATATCATCTCTATATTTATTGCTTGGAACCTGCAATGTTAGCAAAGGCACATAAAACTGAAAAAATAAGGAGAACTCATCATGAGAAGATGATGATGATCAGAGAGAGACTCGGTAAGACAAACAAGGTCACTTTGGTAACAACGCAATAAATTTAATAAGTATTAATCGAAAAATGTTGGTGTTGCTTAAGTCATAGCTGCGACTATCTATATAAAGGGTTTCAAAAAGAATAATCTAATAAACATTTACAGCAGTATATATTTTACTTACGTCTTTTGCTCCAAATTGCTGAAAAATTCACTTGCTATCAACTGTGATAGAGAACCGTTACCTACCGGAATCCGGAAAAACCAACTTGAAAGTAACTTTTGTTCTGACAGATAGATTCAAACTTCGAGTTAAACAGAATAAAAGAAATTAATGAAAATAAATAATATCGGGACGGAAATGACTTGAAAAAAATTGGGAAGCGCTATTGTTTGCATTAAACTGAATCGTTAGCAGTTTGATTCAATAGCTATTAAAAGAATTATACAATTGTTTATAATTTCTCATAAAATAAAAAAATAAATTATAATGTGATAAATGTGTTGTTTCATTATGCTGAATGAATCTCTTAATTTTATTTATGTAATAAATTGTTTATTTCATACTAAATTTATGATTTAAATGATTTCTTTTATAGATAGAAATAATTATTTTTTTGTATTATGGTTTTAAAGAAGTAAAAAGTTTACTTAAGAGGAAATCATTTTATTAGGATCCACATCCAACGATAAAATTGATCTATTAGTTAGGTCAACAACACATTCATTTCTAATAGAAAGAAGTTAATAATGTTTAGAAAATTTGTCTCAACCAAGAAAGGAGTCTTTTGAAAGGAGAAGAGGACCTAACTGATTTTAAAGAGTTATGCAAGAGAAAGAACTTAGAAGGACTTCTCATTCCAATATTGTCATTCTCTTTACCATTTTTGTAGTCAAATGTCTAAGAATTTCTAACTCTTTCTTAGTTGGATGTAATGAATCTCATTTATATATAGTTTTTTTTTTGTATAAAGATATTTTGATGTTTTATATTACATGATTGATTATTTATGATTTTAGTTATATCTAAATATTAAAAAATACCTTTAGAACTTAGTTTTTAAGATTGAACAGCTTACAAATATGATATTAGACTTAATTTTTCATTTCTTGATCATTTTAAATACTTATCCTTCATGCAACTTTATGTAAAACGAACTAAGGGGGTAGTATTTTCCTATCAAGATTTAAAACCCACCTTTAAGAAATTAGGACTAATAAACTTGTGTGAATATTAAAATTGTGTTAGAAATATATTGATAGAAAAATTATAGCAAGATGAGATATGAAATCTAACTTAGTGAATCTTAGTAATTTTGAATATTTTTAATTTAGAATTATCTTAGCTTCTTTAAATTTATATCAATCAATGTTTTTAGATCTTTAGTCAGGATTAATTAGAAAAAATCTCATTGATTAAAGAGATACAAATATCTTCAGAAACAATATTTAAACTTTTCATTTTATTACTGGTATAATTTGATATATTTAATCCAATTAATTTCACTCATTGTATCTAATTATTTTTAAACTTCTAATAAGACAAATTTCATATTTGAACTACTAAGCTTGGAGAAGTTAAAAATTAAACTATATCTTGATTCTCTAATTCACATTACATCGACCAATAGCATGCTCATAGTTGAACTGTATAGTAATTTTAAATTGCTTTTTAATTATTATGAAAATTAATTAAAATTCTTTATCGATTTAATTATCCTTAAATGCATCACATGCTAAGAATAAAGAAACAAAACATAACAAAAAAACAATTAATTTAAAAATGCAAGGAATATGGTATGGATGTAAATGCGCGTAACAGGCGTGAGACCCGGAGGCATTGGCAGTAGAATTCAAAAAGTCCACATCTTCTATTGACTCTTCTAAACCTTCCCCGATTTCCTTTCTTTCATTTTTGTGTACGTGAAATAAAAACTATCAATGATAAAGATCACCCCCACCAGCTGCCTCTATTTCAAGTAGCCGGAATCTGAATTATGAAAATTACACCACAAATTTCTGACTCAGATGCAATTACCAAGCAAGAGAGTATGTTTAGTGCTAAATTATGAATTGTTAATATTTTGAACTAATAAATTCTGTGCATTAATGCCTGCCAGCACAGTTTAAAGCTTTGTTTTTTTTTTTTATGAACAGCCAATGTTTTAAGTTTTGTACTTATTCTCCTACTATTGTGCATGACTATAAAGCCAATCTTAAACAAAGTATTCACTTTCTGCATTATTTGTTGGATAATATAGGGCTAAAAGAATTCATAACTAAAATAAAAAAAAAAAAAAGAAAAAAAACAAATAATAAAAAAAAA
>Ga0209700_109666_pt1 | contig 10877 bp, 11 predicted proteins | sample SiratroredBW_FD_187528 | JGI IMG/M metagenome (GOLD analysis project Ga0209700, IMG submission 187528) | Root nodule microbial communities of legume samples collected from California, USA - Siratro red BW (SPAdes) (version 2) | ecosystem: Host-associated > Plants > Roots > Nodule | place: USA...
AAACTAAAAAAATAAGGAAAAAAAAAAAAAAAGCATACCAGAAGTCCGTCTTTTTCCTCTGTGCTTTCTTGTTTCTCTCTCTCAATGCTCTGTTCTCTCTTTTTTCTTTTTAGTCTCGTCCTTTCTTTTTCCAATCTCTGTATCCGTTTACGTGTCTCTATCTGTTTTCCCTCCTTCTCTTTTATTATTAAATCTTTCAAAATCAAGGTGGTTGAGAGCAGTTATCACTCTTTCACCTATTCTCCTTATTTATTATTTTTTAATTTTATTTTATGATTAACATTAAAGATGAATCTAGCCAGGAGTGAGACTTAAAGCTATTTTCCAATGGTAATAATTCATTATTTATTTTTACTTCTTCTATGTAGTGGAGCATGTGGGTTGTTATCTGAGCAGTTTCAAAATTATTAGCTTTTTTATTATTATTATTATTTTAGAAAAATAGTACGTGGAGTTTAAGGAGTGAGAAATGGGAGAGTTGACTCATTCTTTTTTAGTATTTTTTTATTATTTATTTATCCTGAATGTGCAAATCAAGTTTGAAAGTAGTTTTCTTTTCTTGTTATTTTTATTGTTATATTTATTATTATTTTTATATATATATTTATTTTTTTTGTTATTTAATCATTTATTATTTAATATTTATTATTAATTGTTTTTGTTTTTTTTATTATTTTTAATTAACTATCACCTTTTTCTTTTTTTTAAGTTTTTTTTTAATGGAAAAATTCAATGTTTTTTTTTATTTTTAAATTACTATCATTATTTCTTAAGGAAACTTAAACCTATATATTTTTATGTTATTATTCAGTTTTTATTATTTTTTTTAATTTTTTATTATTATGCTTTAATTTAAAAGATTACTGGGACAAAATCGGGTGTTGACAGATTAAATAGTATGGAATTGGTTAAGTTTGAACTTTGCTGTGGTTATTTGGTTTTCTCTAGTTTAGGGTGATTCTAGAATTGTCAATTTCAATTTTTTCAATAATTTTTGGGTGGAACTTTGGAAACCACAAGGGTTTTATTCAATTTTGTTTAACTAGGTATAAATTTCTGGAAGGTTTAAGCATTGGCTTTTGATATTGACTATATTATGGGTTATACGTTGACTATTGAGAATTCTGAATTGGTATTTCTGTTTGGACAAATGTAGTTAGTTTTGGTTGTGAATGATTTAGGGCTAAAAATGGTTGTTTTTTTTAAAGGCTGATTAGTGTTCTTTTGAGTGAATCTGACTAGTTTTTTTTTTTTTTTTTTTTTTTTTTTTTTACTTCTAATAGCTTCCTGCGTTGTTGAGGAAATAAAATCTCGAGGAAAGAAAATCATGCTAGACGCAGTGACCTTCGGCATTGCAGCAACTTATCAGGTATAATTATACTCATAATTTCTAACTCTATATACAAAGATTAACCTGATATCATAATTAGCGCATAGCAAATATAACCATGGATTAGACACATGCATGACAATAACAACAAAGATCACACAACTATTCAAAGGCTACAATAAAAACATACCCGTTGAAGACCTTGTATCAGAATCTGACTTCTTCTTCTTCCTTTTGTTGAGATTTGCTCTTACAATTCCTATGAAAGAGTTGTGTAACTTGTATTGAACTCTTAGATTTTTTTTTTTAACCGACCTGAATAAGATTTTTCAGTATATTTTTCTTACTGAATTTCTAAGTATATATATGTATTCTCTATATTTCTCAATTTCTGTATGTTCCCCTTGAAAATAAAATCAGTTCTTTATAATTTTTTTTGTTAATCCCTTAATCTCCCCCCATAACACTCTCAATTATGATTCTTAATTAAGAATCAATTATTTCATGAAATAAAATAAATAGAATAAAGTATAGAAATAAAGTATAAAACGTATGAAGAAGAGGTATAGGTGATTAAAGGTAAAAAGTATGACACTTAAATTTGATAAGTGTGAGGAGGTAAAAAGCCAAAAATAAATAAATAAATAAATGTATTTGCAATTCTTAATCAAGATTCCTTAATAATAAGAAATAAAATTTGCCAGACACTAATTAAAGAATTTAAAGGGTATTAAAGTTACATAGGGAGTTGAATGGACATTGTAGTTCTGTGAACCTTAGGGCTCATGTGGCAAGCACAATTAATAGATAAGTGAAGTGTAAATAGTAATCTTTTTTATTTCTAATAACCTCCTAATAAATTAGGCTTTATTTTTATCAAACTGGATAAGAACTATTTTTTATAAATGAACCTGTTCAATTGGGCTCACTTAATTTTTCTATCTAATTTATTTTAAGACAAACGCCTTTTTTTGTTTTATCATTTTTTTTTACAAATTTCATTTTATCTTATTTTTTATTATTATTTAATCAAACTTTACTTATAAAGTCAGAGTTTTTTTTTATTTATTCTAAATGACAAAGAAACTAAATAACACATGTTAAAAAGTTTAATTTCTTATTTTTTATTCTTTTATTTTATCTTTTTTTTTTCTTTTTTATTTGCAAAAATAATTTTTATTTGTCGGGGTATTGGCTGGTGCCCCTCCTTACTTAAATTTTGCCAATAATCTGAACTTTCCAAAGTTCAGAATATGGGAGTAAAACATAAGTAAGGACAAAAACACTAATTTCGTTCAGTTTGAAAATAAAAGGCAATAAAATAAATGTAGATAGAGGCCGAGACCTTATACTGATATGAGAGGGTCACGTACCTTAAACTGACCTTGTACTAAGACGAGAGGGTCATTGCTTTGAATTTAACTGACCTTGTACTAAGACGAAAGGGTCATTGTTCCTACTTTTGACCTTGTACTAAGACGAGAGGGTCGCGAGGATTGATTTTTGAACTGACCTTGTACTGAGACGAGAGGGTCGTTCTTCTTCATTTTGACCTTGTACTGAGACGAGAGGATCGTTAATTTTAGATAAATCTCCGGATAATATCACTAAGATTACACAACCGTGTTGTAGAATGTGGAGATACGACATTGAGACCTTTTTCCAACGCAAATTGAAGATACGACATTGAGTTCTTTCTTTAAGTAGAGATACTACATTGAGTCCTTTCTTTAATAGGGATACAACATTGAGTTGATTGAGTTCTTTACCAAACATAAGGTCGACTTTATGGGTCACTTTCCAATAGCAGAGATACAACATTGAGTCCTTTCTCCCACTATAATGACATTAAGTCATATGAAGATACGACATTAAGTCATTTCTTCAAATAGAGATACGACATTGAGTCCTTTCTCTAATAGGATAACATTGAGTCCTTTCCCTAAATATAAACTGAATTGAAGATACAACATTGAGTTCTTTCTTCAAATATAGATACGACATTGAGTCCTTTCTCTTTAGAGATTCAACATTGAGTCCTTTATCTAATAATATCTTCTATTGATTTGCATGAAGTTTGATTTTTCTTGTTGCAAGATGTATGTTGGATGCATGACAATGCATGAAAATTTCTTTTTTTGTTTTGTTCTTTATGGAGGATGTATTTATGAATGCATGAAATTTGATTTTTCTGAAGAATGCATATTAAAATACATGAAATTTGTTTGAATATGAATTTTTGATTTTGTTCTTTTTGAAGAATGCATTTATGAATGCGTGAAATTTGATTTTTCTGACGAATGCATGTTAAAATGAATGAAATTTGTTTGAATATGAATTTTGATTTTGTTCTTTTTTGAAAACATGCATATACAAATGCATGAAGTTTGATTGATTTTTTCTTATTTTTGAAGAATGCATATATGAATGCATGAAACTTCGTGAATTTTATGAAAGAAAATACATGTTTGAATGCATTAATTTTTTTGTCTTTTTGATTTTGTTCTCTTTTTTTAAAAGAATGCATTTATGAATGCATAAAAATTGATTTTTTTAGTTTTACTATTTTTTAAGAATGCATGAAATTTGATTTTCTTTTGAAAAATGTAAGTTAAAATCATGTTTTTTTTTATTATTTTGAAGGAAAATGCATGTTTGAATGCATGAAATTTTATTTGTGTTCTTTTTGAAGAATACAGAATGTATGAATTTGATCTTGAATGAAAAAATATATATTTTTTTAAAGAGAGATTTTCTTTAATACTTACTCAAAGAGTATGTACAAATGATTAATGTTTATTCAAAAAGTATGTACAAAGGATTTTTTTTTTATGATTTTTTACTTTTATGTACAAATATTTCAAAAATATGTACAAGTTGCAAAGTAAAAAATGTGTCACAGTTTTCTTTTTTCAAGATTTCAATGTGCCGAATCAAAAGTTCTTAGCAATCATTGAATTCACTAGATATGAATTTCTCATTTTTTAAGAAAATTTAGGGTCACTCGAAGCTAATGTCAATATGATGTAACCCTTAACTTTTCTTTTGGAAACACTACTTAGATGCATGCTTAAACCCATGGAGAAAAGGTGTGTGTTTAGGGAGTTTGAGGTATTTAAAAGATAGTGGGATGCAAATCTTCTGACAGGATTGCCCCAGTTTTAGTGTGTTAGGCTGACTATGTGAGCTTTAAGCTTGGAGGTATGAACAACCTGACTCAAAAGAAAATAAGGGTAGTATAAAATGCTGGTCATGTAGGGAAATAGGCTTTGCAATTGCCCCAATTTGTATGTATGATGAGATTTCTGTGAAGGATTGCCTGTCTTAGTAAGGTGACAGCACTGGGATAATAAAGGATAATAAAGGTACAAATGAAAACTGAATTGCCCTACTGTAACATGTATGATTAGAAAGTATAAATGTCTTTCTTATGAAAAAGTTATTTTAGTAGACATTTTTTTTCATTTTTCATTCATTTTTTTCATTTTTTTCATCATTTTTTTTCATTTTTTTTAACTTGATAAAAATTATTTGTGGGCTTGAGAGGTTTATTTTATGAGCTTTCCATCATCATGCTTCTTTTTTTTCTTTTTCCTTATTTTTTTTCTTTTTTTAACTTTTTCTTTTTTTCTTTTTTTTCTTTTTTTATGAGCTTTCCATCACCACGCTTCTTTCTCTTGCTTTTTTTCTTTTTTTTTTCACTTTTTCTTTTTTTCTTTTTTGTTTCTTTTTCTTTTAAAAAAAATTGGATGTACAATTTCATTTCTGATACTCCTTCTTTGATGAATTAGGAGCTTTTGACATGCTTTTCTATGACGAATTTCATCCTTGGGACCTTAGACTGAGTTCCGACATGTTAATGATCTTTGCTTAGGGTGTTTTGAAAGAAAATTTTATTTTTGGCTCAAAGAAGGTGAAAAGATGTGTAAAAGTGTTTGGGATGAAGAACCATGGCCATATATCATTTTGAATCATGATCGCTTGATTTTCAAATAGTTTAACAATGTAACAAAATTAATGACTTCCTACACGTGTCATCTTTTTTTATTTGTCCTATCTTTTGCTTAGATCACCCTTTCGGATTTTCAATCTAACGTACTTTTATTTTTTTTTCAAATGCCCCTCCAGAAAATTCGTTTAGAACTTCAGAAACTAACCAAATGAGAGAACATAACAATTTAGGCAAATCCTTTTATTTGAGAATTAGAGGAATTTTGAGGCTTTTTGGAATTTTTAGAAATCATGGAAAGGCAAGAAAGCATCATGCAAGTGTTTCTTTCGAAAAATCAATGTTTACTTTTATTAAGCAGTTTGCTTAAAAGATCCCTATTTTATTATTATTTGCAATCTTGTGAATTCAATGATCTATGAACAAATGACTCATCACATTTTCTATTTTGAAGAAAAATTTCCACAACATGTGAAACAACAAAAACTTGCCAAATGAAACTTTGAATTTCATAATGGAAAAATGAAGGAGTACAAAATTACACAAAATCTATATACAAAAATTTCCTGTCATCATGGAATCATACTAAACATAAAACTTTTTAACTGAATCAGAGTTAACTGGCAACGGTAACTCTTCCCCATCCATCCTTGTGAGAATTAATACTCCTCCTACTAGTGCCCTTTTTACCACATAAGGACCTTCATAATTAGGCCTCCATTTTCCTCTATTATCCTTTTGAACTGATATGATCTTTTTCATCACCAATTCACCTTCTTGAAATTCTCTTGGGTGAACCTTTTTATCAAATGCCCTTTTCATTCTTCTTTGGTATAACTGCCCATGACATACTGATGACAACCTTTTTTCATCAATGAGATTAAGCTGATCATGCCTAGCCTGAATCATTTTGCTTCCTCCAATTGGGCTTCCATCAGTACTCTCAAAGAAGGAATTTCTACTTCAAAAGGGAGAATTGCCTCCATTCCATATACCAATGAGAATGGTGTTGCTCCAGTTGAGGTTCTTACTGAAGTGCGATAACCATGCAAAGCGAAAGGCAACATCTCGTGTCAATCCTTATATGTCACTACCATCTTCTGGATGATTTTCTTTATATTCTTATTTGTTGCTTCAATTGCTCCATTAATTTTTGGACGATAGGGAGTAGAATTATGATGTTGAATCTTAAACTCTTCACATAGCTTAGACATCATCTTGTTATTTAAATTGGTAGCATTATCAGTAATGATTCTGCTAGGTAGACCATATCTACAAATGATTTCGTTTTTGATGAATTTGGTCACTACTTTTCTTGTCACATTGGCATAAGAAGCATCTTCCACCCATTTGGTGAACTAATCTATTGCCAATAGGAAGAAGCGATGTCCATTTGTAGCCTTCGGCTCAATAGCTCCAATAACATCTATGCCCCACATGGAAAATGACCAAGGTGTAGATAGAATCTTTAATGTTGTGGGTGAGACATTAATATTGTCTGTATATGCTTGACACTTATGACATTTTCTTACATGAATGCACCAATCATTTTCCATAGTTAGCCAGAAATACCCCGCTCTCAAAATCTTTCTAGCCATTGAATGACCATTCATATGAGTTCTAAAGGTTCCTTCATGAACTTCCTTTAAAATCAACTCTGTTTCTTTTGCATCTACACATCTGAGAAGCATCATATCATGATTCCTTTTGTATAAGACATCCCCATTTAACACAAACTTGGCAGCCAATCTTCTCAACATTCTTTTGTCATTTTCATTGGATTTCTCTGGATATTCTTTGCTTTTGAGGTATCTCTTGATATCAAAGTACCATGGCTTGCCATCTGATTCTTCTTCTATGAGGGAAGAATAAGCAGGTTGTTCATGACTCTTCATCTTGATCATAGGCAACTCTCCCTCTTGACTAATCTCAAACCTCGATGATAGAGTAGCAAGAGCATCAGCCAATTGACTCTCTTCTCTTGAAATATGTTGAAATGTCACTATGTTAAAATATTCCAACAACCCCTTGATATATGCCTGGTAAGGGATTAACTTATAATCACGAGTCTCTCATTCTCCTCTTATCTAATGGATGACAAGAGCAGAATCGCCATATATCTTTAAACTCTTTACTTTAAAATCAATGGCAGCTCGAATCCCCATAACACATGCTTCATATTCAGCTATATTGTTGGTACAATCAAAGCATAATCTAGTTGTCATGGGTATATATTGTCTTTCAGGGGAGATAAGTACTGCCCCTATTCCATGCCTCAGTGCATTAGAGGATCCATAAAAAAATAGAATCCATGTATCATCACATCATCCTCTTTAAAAAGAGACAAAATTTCATCATCTGGAAATTCAGGTTGCACAGGCTGATAATCCTCAACAGGTTGGTGAGCCAAGTAATCTGCAAGAGCACTGCCCTTAATAGCCTTCTGAGTAACATACTGTATATCATATTCTGACAACAACATTTGCCATCGAGCTATTCTTCTGTGAGAGCAGGTTTTTCAAAGATATATTTGATTGGATCCATTTTGGATATTAATCATGTAGTATGACTCAACATGTACTGTCTTAATCTGCGAGCAACCCAAGCTAAGACACAACATGTTCGTTCCAATGCAGAATATCTTTGTTCACAATCGGTGAATCTCTTACTCAGATAGTAGATAACATGTTCTTTCCTTCTTGTTTCATCATGCTGACCCAAGACACATCCCATTGATCCATCTAAAACTGTCAAATACAGAATGAGAGGCCTCCTAGGAACCAGCGGACTTAATATAGGGGGTTCTTGTATATATTGTTTAATTTTGTCAAAAGCTTCTTGACAGTCCTCATTCCATTCTACAGTTTGATTCTTACGTAACAACTTGAATATTGGTTCACAAGTGGAAGTTAATTGGGAAATAAACCTGGCAATATAGTTTAGTCTCCCAAGGAAACCCCAGACTTCTTGTTCTGTGCAAGGATATGGCATTTCCAGAATCGCACAAACCTTGTCTAGGTCCACTTCAATTCCCTTTTGACTCATAATGAAACTTAGGAGCTTTCCAGATCTCATACCAAAAGTACATTTTGTCAGATTTAATCTGAGTTTGAACTTCCTCAATCTTTCGAATAGCTTTCTCAAATTAATGAGATGCTCTTCCTCGGATTTGGATTTGGCGATCATATCATCGACGTACACTTTGATCTCCTTATGCATCATGTCATGGAAAAGAGTAACCATGGCCCTCTGATATGTTACTCCAGCATTTTTAAGCCCAAAGGACCTCACTTTATAACAAAAAGTACCCCATAAAGTGATGAAGGTAGTTTTCTCCATATCTTCAGGTGCCATCTTGATCTGATTATACCCAGAGAATCCATCCATGAATGAATACAATGAAGAGGTAGCAGTGTTGTCCACCAAGGTGTCAGTATGCGGAAGTGGAAAATTATCTTTCGGACTGGCTCTATTCAAATCCCGATAATCTACACACATTCGTACTTTTCCGTCTTTCTTTGGTACAGGCATAACATTTGCCACCCATTGGGGGTATTTGGCAACTGCCAGAAAACCCGCATTAAATTGCTTTTCAACTTCTTCTTTTATTTTTAATGTCATTTCAAGTTTCATTCTTAATTTCTGCTTGATTGGAGGACATTCAGGCTTTAAAGGTAATTTATGTTGTACTATATTAGGATCTAGACCAGGTATATCTTGATAAGACCAGGCAAAAACATCCCTGAATTCTCGCAAAAGAGTATGCAACTGCTTTTGCATTTCTTCTGTCATAGTGGTGCCAATCTTGACTTGCTTCTCTTCTCCTTCTTCTCCTAAATTAATTATCTTTATCTCCTCCTGATGTGGTCTTATTTCTTTTGTTTCTTATTCCACTAATCTCAACAATTCTGGAGGGGTCTCCCAGTCTTCATCATAATCATTTTCGGTATCATCGACAGGGAGGGAAAAATTTGGACACAAAATTTTTGAATTTTCAAAATCATCGCATCTGCAATTATATAAAAAATAAATATGCAGAAAAAGAAAATATGAAAATACGAATTTATTATGCAAACTGATATTATTATTGAAATTAAAAACAGGGTTTTAAGCCAAAGTAACTTTATTTTAAAGAAAAAACAACCAAAACACTAAAAGATTACATCTCTTCAGTGGTATACACCATAGCTAAATCTTTGAACTCCCAATTATTAATTTGTGCATCAGGAAGACAAGGGTGCACAAGACTCAGCTCTTAATCTTCCAGCATTTCGTCAGTCATTGCCACTTGGTCAGAAATTATCCATCTAGAACTTTGAAAAGTCTGCTTTATGTCGCACAAAGTAATTCCCTTTCTTTCAGCTTGTAGCCTCTCAGCTTGGCTATGTTTCTTTCTTTCTTTTCCTCTATCATCTTCTTCTTATCTTCCCAAGTTGGTTTATACCCCAATCCATACCTTCCTTTGTTTTCAATCAACTTCAGTGGATGAACAGGTCCTTAACCATTTTTTCCTAGTCTCTGTCCACATTTTTATCCTTCTTTCAACATAAATTTCGCCATAATCAATGATGCATTTGACAAGCACGATTCACTCTAGGAGGTTCCACAAACATCATTCCCACAATCTCCAAAGTCTGGAAAGAAGTTTCAAGAGCTTCTTCAGTAGCTTCAATATACAGAGAAGATAATGGCTTGCTCACAACTAGATCCTCTTCTCCAGAAACTATGATTAACTTATCATCAACCACAAACTTTGTAAAATAAGGTTTAGATCGAGTTCAAGAGGGGGGTGAATTGAACTTTCAAAATCTTTTCACAAATCTGATTTGTTCTTGAAGTAGAGAATGAAAATTCTTGATTCAATCAATTAACTCGTGTAATTCTGGATTGTCCAGTAAACAATCAATTGTGCACAACGGAAATTATTGAATATAAACCCAGAAAAATAGTTTCAGTGTAGAAATGTTTTAACCCAAATTCAATATGATTAAACACAATCCAGTAGATTAAAAACAATCCAGAAACACAGTTGATTTAGATATATGAAAAATAGATGTTCAAAATATATTCAACTATATGATCAAATTTTAATCCAGTCAATTTAAATGATGGCAGTAGTTGAATAAAAGAAATCAAGAAGAGTAAGGAGAAAAGCAAGAACATAGAATTTTTATCCTGGTTCACCCTTCCACAAGGGCTACGTCCAGTCCTTTGCAAACTAGCAAAGATTTCCACTAAACAGATCACAAGATCAGTTTACAACCTTTGCTCCCAGCAAGTTACAAACTGCTCCCAGCAGTAAACCCACACCTCACTGAACCCCTCAGCTAGTGTGTAACCAGTACAGAAACCCACTGCACAACAACACTCGCAGTCCGCAAGCAACACTGCTCCCCGTAGCACTCACCCTCTACTGAACCCTTCAGTAGATGTGAGACCAGTGTAGAAACCCACTGCACCAACTCAATTACTGTTAGCACCAGTGGACTGCTGCAGTGATTTGATGAATTCAACCAAGTGAAGATGCTCTAGATCATGTGAAGGATGGATGAAGATTTCTTGAAGTTTGAAGACTTGAGTCTAGGATCTAGAAATGTG
>Ga0209700_109667_pt1 | contig 10875 bp, 8 predicted proteins | sample SiratroredBW_FD_187528 | JGI IMG/M metagenome (GOLD analysis project Ga0209700, IMG submission 187528) | Root nodule microbial communities of legume samples collected from California, USA - Siratro red BW (SPAdes) (version 2) | ecosystem: Host-associated > Plants > Roots > Nodule | place: USA...
GTGGAGGCTGTGTGGGTTCACAGCGTATGACAGGTGCATATCTCGAGGTCTATTCAATGCACGAGTCTTCCGGAAGTAGAGTCAAGTTTATAGTGTGTCAGTGTCTTATATTGTGATGGTGCATGTACTGAATGAAAGACTTGAGTAGTGTTAATATTTGTGTTTGAATTGAAATACTCAAGTATTATTAAAATTTTGGTTAGCTTACCCTTTGTTTTGTTGTACTTGTGTTTTGATATCTGTTTGCAATGATCGTGTTTTTGGCACGGGAGCAGATGGTGTTGCAGATGGGTCTGTGGAGGATCATTTGGAATGACTGGTGCTTTTAGGCATAAGCTAAATTTGAAAAATAATTTGGAGATAATTTGTAATTATGTTTTAGTAGAATTCTGAAGGTAGAATTTTTAAATACTTTAGTTTAAAGGATTATTGTATGTTGATGAATTTTAATGATGATTAGTAGAATGTTTAGTTTTATGCATATTTTTTTTTTGGGTGTTACAATTAAATTAATAAATATTTTTAATAATATTTTAGATTGGTGTGATTCAAATTATGAACACTAACCTATTAAACCTACCTAATAACTCATTCTTTGTAGTGTATTTACTATTACAGTCAAATAATATTATTGTCTTCTTTTAAGTTAAACTAACAAAATACTTATTTCTGTTATTCGCAATTTTTATATATAGAATTGAACAATTTATTAAAAAGACAAAAATATTTAATTTTTTTATCTACTCATTGATCAATGGCAATCAACGAAACAGTGAAACACTTTAGAATAAAATTTGTAACCAAAATAATATAAGAGCGCATCTTTATATAGTTAATCTTAGTTATCAGTTTACTCGAACAACAATTTACTAACTTATTTGATTTTGATACAAAATTAGTAAGTTCTTGATTTTTTTTCGAAGATTTTATTATGATTTCATAATTGTGAGAGATCTTTCAAATAGTAGCTTTTCACAGTATGAATATAGTTATAAAATTGCAAAAGATGATTTTTTTTAAGTTTGAACTCTTTTCTTCACAGGAAGATAAATCATGTTCATTTATCATCTTGTCCTCAAGATGATAGATAAAATAAATGCTAAATTGGAATGAATCTCTCTCACGAATCTACATTTGAATCGAAATAAAATTAAAAACACTTGTCAATTAAGAACTACAATGTTGCCATTCACCTAATGCATCTAACTAGAGCGTGAGGTCCCTTTCTATTATGAGGGCCAAATTGAGGGACCAACTGTTTTAATATGACATCATCTCTGCCATCACAGGGTCTCTGTTGCTCTGAATTGCTATCTTGCCCTAGACAGAGGTAATTAAAGGAAAGTGGACATCACTATAAACATGTTTCTCAACAATTTTCATACCCGCACATCTTTACCAGTTAAAAGTACTTTTAGATGTTACCTACCAACATTATATTAATATTAATTTAACATCAACGTAATACATGATGATAAATTTAGTTGAAAATACTTACACATTAATTTATTTCTTTTTCTACTCTGTATTTGATAGTTCATTATAATGTAAATCTGTATATTGGAGTTATTAAAGTATTTTTTTTCTACAATAAAATTATTGCAACCTACAGTAATAATTCATATTAATACTAAGATTACAAAAGAAAAATTGATTTAACTTTTCTTTTTTTTTTTCCTTTTCTGAAAATTCTTTGGGAAATGTATCTAAAAATGTATCCTAAATATAATTATAATTAGAATACTTTGAAAGTACAATTATACTATGAAATTATTTTTATTTAAACTTAAGCTCTAATACATCTAAACTCTTAAAAAAAAAACATATAAAAAGCATATGCACATAAGCATGAATCCAATAAATGATATAAGCTACCAGTATTTATCTTAACCTAAAGTTATATACACCATATAGGTTTTTAATTGTTTTTTTTGGTTCAAACTTCCAAAACATCTTATACCTAAAATTATAAAATAAATTATATTGCATTGTGGAATGTGTTCACTTTCACTTCAAGTCTCATATCATCTATCGTCTGAACGACTTGCTAATAGTTCTGGCAAGGTTCTTTGTTTCATTCAAAGAAAGAGATGTAAGTCCTTGACCAACCGCATCAGGAGGAGTATACAATTTACCCACTTCCCACCTTACTCACTGATCTCCCAAGCAAAAACCACCACTACAAAATTTAGACAATGTTATATAAAAGAACTTTTTCAAATTATCTTACTAGCTAGTGAAAAAATTCATTTCATTTTTTCTTTTTATTTTTCACTCTTAGAAAGTGTTTGTAAAAAGAAAGTTCCAAATAGAGCAATAACTAAAAATCTGCTATTCCTGCAAAAATTTTAGAATGGTTAAACTGTATTTCTTACAAAACAATTTGCATGTGAATTAAGTCATGATTATTCAAAAAAGAAGAGGAAAACTTTACTGTGATGAACAAAAGTATGATAAAAAGGAGGAGGCAAGGAAGTTTGACCTGAATGCATGGTGTAATGTGGTTACCACTTAATGTTACTTTCTCTAGTGTCCCTCCCAATGACTCCATACGAGATTTTAGTGTTTCTTCAAGAATATCTGTCTCATCAATTGCGTCAAAATTGAACTTCACCTACAGAGACCGATAAACCATATAAGAAAAATCTTACCAATGTCACCCATCTTTCAAGAATAAGTAATGACTTCAAGAACAAGTTCTAAAGCATAGAGCATTAGAGAAACCAATAGTGTGTGCTCAACGTTGTATGAACATTTAAAGCAATTATAGTTTTTAGATGTTGCCTTGAACTCTGATACTCCTTGCGAAACCTGACAGATATAAGCATCAAGAAGTATACACACACCTGTGCACTCATTAATACCTATGCATCTTTTACATGACATGTATTATGATTGTAGATACAAACACTGCACTATTTTTTATTTTAGACAACACTTTTATCGCAACAACAATAAAAGTTGCCTAAAATAGGAATGGGCAACGATCTTTTAATGTTGCCTAAGACGAAGGTTTTATTGTAAAAGTGCCTACGATACACATAAAAAGTGTTGCCTATTTATTTTAGACAACACATAAAAATACGTGGACAAGTGAAAGTCATTTCAAACGAGCATTTTATACTTTTAAGTGTAGACATTTTAAACCACTGTTTTGTAATATTACTCTTTAATATTACTCAATCTAAAATTTTTTAAATCCCGCTTAACCTAAAATTTCCCAAATTCCTCCCGCTTAACCCAAAATTTCCCAAATCCCGCCACTTGTGAACCTAAAGATTCCAATCTGAACCCAAAATCACTCGTCTTTTTTTCCTCTAATCCATTGAGAACGTGTCCACCAACCTTCACCGCTTCCAAACCTCCAGCATTTTCAACTACTGCGAAGAGACGCAGGTACAAAACTATTTATTTTTTATGAGATTAGGTTTGACGAGATTGAGATACAAAAAAAGGTTTATGGTTTTAGGGTTTTTGCTGGATCAATTGTAGGTAGTTTGATATTGATTTAATTTTGATGTTCAACTCTATTGCATGTACATTGTAGGTAGTTTTTGTCTTTTCTTTTTAATTTGTACTATAATGGTGAGGAACGTTGTTGGTTTCGCTCATCTTGGTTTCACAATCATCTGCTTTCACTCATGTTCCTTGCCATGACCAGGTAATAATCTTTGGATTAAATCTTAATGAATTATATTTTTAAGTTGATATTGTATTACATTTTTCAACACTAATAGGCTAGATAACTTTTAATATGTAGATAAATAAAGGTCTAAATATGTTGAATATATGTTAATTAATTAACATTATACTTAAATGTTCTTTAGGAATTCATAATAAGTAGTCATTTTGCACTATACTACTGTAACCAACTTATATTTGTTTCACCATTTGTTTATGCTATTTCAACGTTCTTGTTCTTTTTTATCAAACCTAAATCTTGTGGAAAGAGTTGTGATTGTGATAATAATTGAAAAGCCTTGTTGTTTATCTCAATACCATGTTAAAATTTAAGCTCACAAACCTTTGCAAGAAATCAGTTTTGGTTCTGACGGTTCAGAATTATGCAGTTTTGATTCTAGGTATTTTATTTGTTTTATGTATATGTATGTTTAAGTTTAGAATCAACTTTATGACGAGGATGAAGTTTTGATTTTGGGTATGTTTTGGTTCTGATTGTTCAAAATTTCACATTTTTGGTTCTAGGTATTTTATTATTTTTATGCATACGTTCAATTTTAGAATCAACTTGATGATGAGGATGAAGTTTTGATTCTGGGTCTTTTATTTGTTTTATTTATATGTTTAATTTCAGGATCAACTTGATGATGATAATGAAATATGATCGCACTTAATTGTTTTAACAAATTGGGGAGGAGGAGGATGTCATATTGGAGAGGAGAAGGAAATAGAGGAAAGAACTTTGAAATTTTCTTTGAATGGTGCTATTAATTATTTTGAATTCTAGTTAAGAAAGAATGTTTTACGTATGTAGCTAATCACAAAATCAAACTGTATTTTGAAATATCTGTTTCTTACTATCCTTATTTTGTTTTTATTCATATAATTATTTATTCAATCGGTATGTTTATATTGTTTATTTGAAAATATTACACTATAAGAAAAATTGCATTTACCTACAACAAAAATCCGTATGTAATTCAAAATTATCTACGAATTACATACGGACAAAAATCCGTATGTGATAACGGCGTAGGTAATTTACATACAAATATTATATACGGAATTTTACATACGGATTTTTCTGTAGGTATATACGGATTTAAATCCATATGTAAGTACAAAATATTTTTTTAAAAATTATTTATTATTACAATTAATATTATTATATTTCTATTATTATACTATATTATTTACTATTATTAGAATTATTATTATACTTTTATTATTAATAACACTTACATTATTATTAACTCCAAAATGTTGACAGTAGGATTTGAGTACGATTCGAGCCCAAGTCCTTCAGTATACATAAAAATAATAATAATTAAAAATAATATTAAATATAATAATAATATCATTAATCATATAGGTCAATAATAATAATATCATAAATAATAATATGAATATTAATAATAATAATATTGATTATAATAATAATATTAATAATAATTTTAAAATAATACTAATGATATTAATGAATATAATATTGAAATTAATATTAATAATATGATATTAAAATTACTCTTATTAACAATTTTAAGATTAATATTAAAATATAATATTATTAATAATTATATTCTTATTATTAGTATTAATCATACTAATAAATAGTAATAATATAATAATAAGAATAAAAAATAATAAAAATAAAAGGAAATATAATATTATTAATATTATTAATTATATAACTTAATATATATATATATATATATATATACACCAATTTTAACTATATTATTAAATTTTATTAATAATAATAATAATGTTAATGTAATTAATAATAATAATAATAATAATAATTATAGCTTTTGTAATACCCTAGAAAATAGCTATATAAAAAAAATTAACCTAAAATTTAGTTTTAGAGATAAATAAGATAATACCTATTTTTTTAACAGAATAATTATTTAAGTAAATAAAAGATAGTTATTTATTTTTATTTTTATAACAACCACCAACTCTCTCTCTAAGAAGATATTCTCTCTCTAAGAAGATATTTTATCTCTCTAAAAAGATATTCTGTTTTATTCTAATAAAAACTACGAACTCTCTCTCCCTAATAAGATATTCTCTCTCTAAGAAGATATTTTATCTCTCTAAAAAGATATTCTATTTTATTCTAATAAAAACTACCAACTCTCTCTTTCTTTAAGAAGATATACAGTTTTATGAAAACCACCATCTCTCAAACAATTTCTCTTTAAAATTTTCTACCTTCTCTCTAGATTTGTGATCTCATAGCTTATCTGATTGACAATCAGAGGACATCCCTAGATTCCTAGCATTTAGTAGATCAAGAGTGTCCGATTATATTCTTGAACAGAGTTAGATTGTCCGTGATTTTAAGGTTTTTGAGTATCTCTACTCTATAAAGGTGAGGGAAGCTAGTTGCATGTTTTTTTTTATAAATATTGTAATTATTTGTTTATATATGAATTGGATGAATTTGAATTGAATGGAATGAATGCTTATGTATGGTATGATGTAGTATCAATGTTTGTGTTTGTGAATGATGTGGTGTGTGATCGAGACTACCCGTATCCTGACTCTACTAGTCATTGGAATCATAGATGACGATGACTAGGTGGTGAGAGTCGAAGGAGGTTCACATCCTGACTCTACTAGTCATTGGAATCATAGATGAAGATGACTAGGTGGTGAGAGTCGAAGGAGGTTTAATCCTGACTCTACTAGTCATTGGAATCATAGATGAAGATGATTAGGTGGTGGGAGTCGAAGGAGGTTCATATGACTGCGCCACGGTGTGAAAAAGAACCGGTTGGACCAGATCATATGGATTAATAGATTCACGTGACTGCGCTACGGTGTGAAAAAGAACCGGTCAGACCAGATCATGTGGGTTATAGGATTCATATGACCGCAATACGGTGTGAAAAAGAACCGGTCAGACCGGATCATATGGATTGTGTTTATATGACCGCGCTACGGTGTGAAAAAGAACCGAACAGACCAGATCATATAGATTAGGTTTATATGACTGTGCTACGGTGTGAAAAGGAACTGGTTAGACCAGATCATCTGGATTACGATTATATAACTGCACTACGGTGTGAAAAAGAACCAGACAGACCAGATCATATAGGTGTCTCATGAGTGTGATGGGTGATGTGTTAGTGATGATGTGATATATGAGATGAGTTATAAAAGCTTGATTAGTTATTGTTTGGTTGGAATAGAAATTTAATTTATGAAAATACTATTTTTAAAACTCTTTAGCTTACCCTTCTTTTTGTGTGTTGTTTGTTTTGTTTTTAAAACTGCGATGATCGTGTATATTACACGGGAGCAGAGAATTTGACAGGTGGTGTGAGTCCAGCGAATTGTGATGGAGAAGCTTCATTTTATTTATTTGTAATTTTACAAAGATATTTTATTAAATCTTATGCAGAGAAGTATAATTTGAAATACATGATGAATGTATGAATTTTTATATTCAAGTTTATTATATAAATTTTTATGCAATAAAGTTTCTATTATATGAAAAATATGGGATGTTACAGCTTTAATAACATTAATGATTAAATAATTCATAGCTAATTATATACGGATTTAGATTCATATGTAATAAATCCGTATATAAAATTCCTATGTAATAAATCTGTATGTAAAATACATAGATAATTACATACAAATTTGGATCCATATGTAATTACATACAGATCTGGATCCATAGGTCATAAATCCTTATATAAAAACCATATGTAATAAATCCGTATATAATGCTAAATTTATCTACGGATAAAAATTCATACGTAAATCAAGAATTTCTTGTAGATATTTATATCCTACAACTTTTAAAATATTATAAATAAATAAATAATTAAATTTTAAAACTAATTATAAATTTAGAATAAATTAATTTGAATAGTTAAACAATATGAATAAATGAATAGTTAAATTTTAAAAGCTAATATAAATGTAGAGTAAATATACAATTTGAATAGTTAAGAAAAGGCAACATATAAATAGATATGGTTTAAACAATAAAAAACAGGTAAATGAACGTGACCTAAATAATATACAATAGATAAATAAATGTAGCCTAAACAATAGGAAAAGTATGGTCTAAACAATAGCCAACAACTATATAAGCATAGTCTAAATAACAGACAACAAGTAAATAAGTGTTGCCTAAACAATAAACATCATTTTGTAAAACTTTGTCTAAACAATAGGCAACATTACAAAAACGTTGCCATAGTAAAAGTGTTGCCTAAAAGTTGTCTGAAAGTGTTGCCTAATGTAGCATCACAGGCAAGGATTTTACAAAAAGTGTTGTCTTAAAGAAAAAATTGTTTCCTATAGTCTACGGCAATGGACACATACCCTACGGCACTGTTGCCTAAGGTTTAGACAACAGTTTTTTAGCTTAAGGCAACACTTTTGAAATGTTGTCTAAAACCAAAAATAGTGTAGTGAACAAATTAATATGATTAAGTTTTAAACACATCAAAGATTCCAATTGAGTCTTGAGGTGGTAGGGCAACAATTACTGATTGTAACATCAGAATTATATTATTAGACTATCAACAACAATTTCAGTTTTTAGACCAAGTTCTTATTTAGAAAAAAATTACCATACCGTATCAAACTTTCTAAATTCTCTACTTTTCCTATTACCTTACCTCAACTAAATACTAATGTAGCAGCATCATAAGGCTCTTTCAACCTAGAGGTGTGGGGTGGGGGAGGATCATTCTACACAACCTTCCTTATGCATATTGTTGGAAAAGTCTCTTCAATTACATACATCCGTAGCCCACCTTAGTTACAAACTTCTTTGGGGACTCAATTCTAGTATAGAGGACAACAGTTTAATTTCACATCAACTGGAAATATGGTTTAAACAAATTTTATAGATTTTACACTATCCTTATCTTATAAATTGGTTTTGTAGTGTGAGGATGGAGAAGTCGCCTTAATTAAGATCACCACTAACCCAATTTAGTTGTGATTTCTTTGGAGATTGTCTTAATTGCAACCTCAGGCTGGTGATTAGTATAACATCATTGACTATACATATGGCTTACGTAAGCTTTGTATGTTTAGGCAGTTCTCACCTTACAAAGGTTTTGTAGGGATGAGTGAAGTCCTAAAACTCAAATTCTAAGAAATATATAAGGTTATTTTATATATTCGAGCATATGATCAACCAATCACCAAGACACAACTCTACTGTTGCGCCACTAGGCTCACTCTCAATCACCTTGACTCCGATAACTGGTAAGATAATGAATATGTAGGATAAGATCTTAAATGGTAACATATAACAAAGAAGGTAATGATGGCAATGCTTCCATTTTGGATAATTGGAAGACTGAGATATCTACAGTACTACAAAACGCTGATGCAAAAGAAAAATCATCATAAGCAAGCTGAGGAGATACATGATACATTTCTAGCTATTCAATAAAAAGGAGCTGCCTCTATAACTGGCATCATTTGGCTGACTGCAGGACCCAACTACAGGACAACACTACAAAGTTTTAGAGTACAATGGAGATGAACAACTTACAAAAATGCTCTATCAGCTGAAATTCAGTAATGTAAAATAAGGTTTAGACTGAGTTCAAGAGGGAGGGGGGCTGAATTGAACTTTCAAAAACTTTTCGCAAATCTGATTTGTTCTTGAAGTAGAGAATGAAAATTCTTGATTTAATCAATTAACTCGTGTAATTATGGACTGTCCAGTAAACAATCGATTGTGCACAGCGGAAAATATCAGAGATAAACCCAGAAATCAGTTAAACCCAGAAACATTTTACAATGTATAAATGTGTTAATCCAGATTTAAGTTGTTTAAAACACAATCCAGTAAATCAAACACAATCCAGAATCACAGTTGATTATGAAGACAGATGTTCAGAGTATGATCAACAGCATGAAGAGATTTTAATCCAGTCAATTTAAGTGATGGCAGCAGCGAATAAAAGAAATCAAGAAGAGTAGGGAGAAAAGCAAGAACACAAAATTTTAATCCTGGTTCACCCTTCCTCAAGGGCTACGTCCAATCCTTTGCAAACTAGCAAAGATTTCCACTAAAAGATCACAAGATCAGTTTACAACCCCTTGCTCCCAGCAAGTTACAAACTGCTCCCAGCAGTAAACCCACACCTCACTGAACCCCTCAACTAGTGTGTAACCAGTGCAGAAACCCATTGCACCACAACACTTGCAATCCGCAAGCAACACTGCTCCCCGCAACACTCACCCTCTACTGAACCCCTCAGCAGATGTTAGACCAGTGCAGAACCCACTGCACCAACTCAATTACAAACCCAGTAATTGAAAACAGCAAACAGATTACAGATCAACAGGATCAAAAAAGATTACAGAGTACTTCTACACAAAACAGATTACAAAGAATGAAGATCAGGTGTAGAAGACTTAGCTTTGGTCCAGAACCAAAGTAGCAAGAACCTCACTTCAAGGATGCTTTAAAGATTCACGTTCTTGGAGGTTTCTTGATTTGAAAAGCTTTGCCAAAATGATGATCGCACAAAAGGGGCAATATCTCTCTTAGAAAATCTCAAGGAATGCTTTTCAAAAGTTTTTGTTAACTGAAAATGATATTTCGCAATCCTTTAAATACCCAAGTCAGCTTCAAAAAACAGCTTAGCTATCACAATTCAATTAATTGAACAAACCATTCAATCGATTGAATTTGACCATTAGTTTGACCCAGTCAAAGGTTTCAGTTGTAACAGCAATAACTGTATTTCAGTTGTAACAGAAATAACTGTCACATTCAATCGATTGTTTTAGGAATTCAATCGATTGAAAAACCTTTTTCCAGCAAAAACATTTTGGGTTATTTTTATTAAAAGCAGTTTTAATAAAAATATTTGTGAATCTTTTTAGCATCTCAGAAGTAATGAATCATGCCACTAGTGATTAAGGACTAAGCCAATCACCAAGACACAAATCCAACTAACGACCAAGACCTAATCACCCAACCATCTTCATGTTGGCACAAAGTCTTCACGTGAACAATTCTGGTCCAAGTTGGTTCCAACAGATTCTTCATGAGGCAGTCTTCATCAGCTTCACATGCTAAGCCTTGGTGCTCACAATATTGACTTCATCAAATCACATGCTTAGCCTTGGTGCTAACAATCTCCCCCAATTTGATGAAGGCAATCTGATGTGTGTTGAGTTTAATGAATTGAA
>Ga0209700_109668_pt1 | contig 10874 bp, 12 predicted proteins | sample SiratroredBW_FD_187528 | JGI IMG/M metagenome (GOLD analysis project Ga0209700, IMG submission 187528) | Root nodule microbial communities of legume samples collected from California, USA - Siratro red BW (SPAdes) (version 2) | ecosystem: Host-associated > Plants > Roots > Nodule | place: USA...
AATAATAATATTAATAATATTGATAAAAATAATATTAATAAGATTCATAATAACAATAATAAATTAATAAAATTTAAAATACTAATATTATTAATAATATTAATACGGGTAATAAAAATAACATTAATAATAATAATATTATAATTAAGAATATTAATGTTAACATTAATATTCTTAATTATAATATTATTATTAACTATTATAATAATAATAATATCACAATTATTTTTAATATAACTGAAAATAATATAAAAAAAATATTAATAATATTAAAACTATTTTTCATATAAATATAAATAATGTTGATAATAATATAGTAATATTAAAAATATTATTAATATTAATAATAATAATGATAATATTATTAATAATACTAATGATAATAATAATAATACAAATTTAATAATAATAATAATCGTAATAAAAGTGTTAAAAAATTAATAATATTTGTTATAATATTAATAATATCAATAAAAATATTAATATTGTTAATAATATTGACCTTTACTAATGTTATTATTAATAAATCAATATGAACATCATTAATAAGAGATAATAGTAGTTTTATCCATAAATATAAGTTCCTAAGTATTACCCATGGACATAGGTCCGTAGGTATTACCCACGGACATAGGTCTGTAGATATTACCTACGGAATCGTGGGTAATACGTATAGACCAATATCCGTGGGTAATACCTACGGATCTATGTCCGTGGGTAATATCTACGAATCTATGTCCGTGGATAATACCTACGGACTTAAATCCGTGGGTAATATTTGCAGATATAGATCCGTAGGTAATAATCCGTGGGTAATGCTGAATTTACCTACGGATAAAGATCCGTGGATAATAATCCGTGGGTAAATTGAGTTTTTCTTGAAGTACAATTGAATCTGGCATTGGAGCATAAACAACGATTACTGGACTGCCTAAAGAATTGAGGGTTCCTAAGAATCTATCACTGGACAATGTCATTGGTCAAGTGCAGAAAGGTGTTACTACAAGAAGATCCTTGAACAACTATTGTGAACATATGGCCTTTGTCTCACAAGTTGAACCCAAGTCTGCGGCTGAAGCTCTAGAAGACAGCAACAGGATCAATGTTATGCATTAGGAACTGAACCAGTTTGCAAGAAATGAGGTCTGGACTCTTGTTCCTAGGACAAAGAAGATGAATGTTATTGGAACCAAGTGGGTTTTCAAGAACAAGATAGATGAACAAGGTGTCATAGTGAGAAACAAGGCACGACTTGTGGCCAAAGGTTATAACCAATAAGAGGGCATTGATTTTGGTGAAACCTATGCACCAGTAGCTAGATTGGAAGCACTTAGATTACTACTTGCATATGCTTGCATGAAGGGCTTCAGATTACTCCAAATGGATGTCAAGAGTGCATTCTTGAATGGATACATTAATGAAGAGGTCTATTTGAGCCAACCACAAGGTTTTGAGGATCACAACAATCCAGATCACGTTTTCAAACTCAAGAAACCATTGTATGGGTTAAAGCAAGCACCATGACAGTTGTATGAAAGGCTAAGTAATTTCTTGCTTTCTCAAGGATATGAGAGAGGGAAACGGATAAGATCTTGTTCATTAAGAATTCATGCAATGATATAATACTTGTTCAAGTTTATGTTGATGACATTATATTTGGTGCAACTAATGAAATTTTATGTGAGTAGTTTGTAGCTACAATGCAAGGAGAATTTGAGATGTCCATGATGGGGGAGCTCAATTTCTTCTTAGGCTTGCAGGTTAAACAAGTTGAATATGGTATCTTTCTTAGTCAAGCTAAGTACTACAGGAAATTATTGAAGAAATTTAACATGAAAAACTGCAAAGAAGCTTCCACAACAATAGCCACTGGATGCTATTTAGATGCTGATGAATCTGGAGTTGATATAGATCAGACCAAGTTTAAGAAATTAATTAGATCACTTATGTATCTGACTGCAAGTAGACCAGACATCATGTTCAGTGTGTGTTTATGCCCCAGATCTCTAGCTAAATCAAAGGAATCACACTACATGGCAGCCAAGAGAATTTTGAAGTATCTTAAAGGAACAACTGAAGTTGGTCTTTGGTATCCAAGTAAGGTATCTTTAAATCTTGTTGGATATTCTAATTCTGACTTTGCAGGTTGCAAAGTAGATAGGAAGAGCACTAGTGGAACATGTCACTTCCTGGGATCCAGTTTGATATCTTGGCACAACAAGAAGCAAGCCTGTGTTGCATTGTCTACAGCTGAAGTAGAATACATAGTTGCTGGAAGCTGTTGTGCTCAAACCGTCTGGATAAAACATCAGCTAAGTGATTTTGGACTTAATCTTTCTAAAATTCCGTTATTTTGTGATAATACAAGTGCAATTAACTTGACTAAAAATCCAGTTCAGCACTCTAAAACCAAACATATTGAAATTCAGCACCACTTTATAAGGAATCACATTATGAATGGTGATTGTGAAATTCAATTTGTTGATTCAGAGAATCAACTTGCAAATTTATTCACAAAGCCCTTGAATAAAGGAAAATTTAATTTTCTCAAAAATGAGTTGGGCATTATTGATTTCAAAAATGTGAATTAATTCTGAAAGTAGTTTACTAACTGGAATGTGTCTCAATTAATTGAGAGTCAATATATTGAGCAGAAACTACTGTAGTTGTTTGATTCATGTGCAAACAAAATTTGTGTGTATTACTGTACCAGAAGAGATGCTTCTTGGGAAGGCGATGGAATCTAGACAGTTGAGATGCGGTGCAGTGGAGAATAAGTTCATGAAAAGGATCAAGAATCAATTCAGAACAGATCAACTATAGTCAACATAATCAGCAATGTATTGGAATCAGTGCAACTAGAGAATATAGACAAAGTTGTAACTTGTCCCTGGTCAAGGAACACAGACTGGTCAATATTCAGCAACATGTGACACACCTGATGAGGGACGAGCATGCTTAAAAGGAAGAATATTCACAATGCCACGTGTCACTGATTAGTTCGTAGTCAACTGGTCAAAAAGTAGTTCAGAATATTCTCTGGAGATAAGTACAATTTGTTGTGTTCTGCAGTGTTCAGTATTTTGTTTGTTTGTGCATTAGAGTTTTTTTAAATTGGAATAGGTCCTGCATTCACTTGCACACACCTTACACTACTCATATTGTGTGAACACTAACTCTCTCGAACCCATTGTCCTTGCCTTCAACCAAAACACGGCCTTCTCCTCCGCCTCTAGAAAGAGAACAAAGAAAGTTGTGGTGAAACAAGTTGAACAACATGAATCCGATGACAACAATGAGTTTGGCTTCCTTGCTAGATGGTTTGATGGCAGCATGGAGAGCATCAATGAGTATCACAGGGAGTTTAGCCGAAAAGCTTTTGTCGACCCAAAATTCCTAAGGATGGAGTTCCTTAAAAATGAAAATCTGAATCAAGTGGCTTATCTCCTTAAGTTCCAAAAGCTTGACTGTTTTGTCAAGCTGTCCGGGAATATCTATCCGGACTTGGTGAAGGTATTCCTTACCAATATGTGGATAGATGATGGAGTCATTTATTCACAAGTGAAAGGCATGGGCATGGCTATCACAGATGAAGTATGGCTCTCGATGGCTGGCTTAAGGGATGTTGGAACAATTGTGAGCAAAGCAAACGTGGCAGACCTGGGTGGATTTGACAAGGCCCAATTCTTCAAGTCATGTCTGAGGAACCCCAATAGTTCCATAAGGAGCTATTCAATGGGAGGGCTCTCGGTTATCCCAAGACTGGTGGCTTATATTGTCATCTGGCTACTTACACCTAGAGGATTTAATCATGTTGTGCTTACTGAAGATGACCTGATCCTTATGTACTATCTGATCAATAAGATAAATGTAAATTGGGTAAGTGTTATTAAGGAGCAGTTATTCCGTATTAGGAAGAAGCTGGAGTTTCGAATCCCTTGTGTTATTCTGCTCTCTAGCTTCATTAAATATTATGAGATTAATGTGGAAAATGAGCTTGTTGAAGAGGTCAAAGCTTATAGTGAGATCACAATGGCCACATTGACCAAAATCGGTTTGAAGAAGGTCAATGAGAATTAGTGGATTTGCAAGGCCAGTGCTGAAGAAAATGAGATGGATGATGCTGGTGCTGGAATAAGTGCAACTACTGAGCAGTTTACTAGAGAAGATCTGGGGACTGGAGAACAATCTTACTCCAACTTTGAGCAACTGATGATCAATCAACTGAACAACATTGATTCCAGTCAAAGGTCTCATCATGAGTACTGTGAAACCCATTTCCAAAACCTAGAAGAGCGTGTTAATGACATCCAAGGCAAGTTGGGGCAAATGTTCTATGGGCCAGATGATTAGTGTTCACACTACATGTTTTGTGTTGATCCCCTCCATTTGATGAATCCATTGGGGGAGAAATAATGTGTTTTGTGTGTGTGTTTGGTCTGTGTGTTTCATAGTTTGTTGCTTTGCATCTGTTTCAGTTTGATTTTTCTGAGTTCGCTTAAGTCTCGTCTTTGTGTGATTGAATATCTGTTGGATATGAGCCAGCACCTACAACCCTGATCTTGTTATGAGTTTGTTGATGCTTTATGAATCTGTGTTCTATCAACTATGTAATATGTTATTCCCATGTAATGGTTGTTGATCTTTTAGGTCATTATGATAATGGAATATTGGTATTGGTTGTTTTATTCTATCTCTTAATCTATTTTGGAGAAGATGTCATAGTATGGGGGAGTAATCAATCTAATCTATTCTATTAACTGAATCTGTTCTCAGTTTTTGTTTATTAACCAATTGAGTTCTATTTTGATCATTTCTATTAAAGCTCTGAACCTATTGAGACGTATGGTACTAATGATTTATTTGAGTTCAAGTAGAGTACTTCAGGTTCAAGACTAATTGAGCTCAACACACATCAGAACACACAGCAAATTGCCTTCATCAAATTTGGGGAGATTGTTAGCACCATAGCTAAGCATGTGATTTGATGAAGACAATAAAGAGTATAACTTGATGGAGTGTTAGACTACGCCAAGCACGGGTTGATTGGAAGACCTGTTGGAGCCTACTAGACCATATATGATCAAGAGAAGATATGCTTGAGCCACTTGGAGTTGTTGTGGTTTTGGTCATAGGTCCCTAAGCTTGGGTAGATGTGTTTGTGAGCTTGGTAATCAACCATTAGTGATATTGATCATCACTCTTGAAGAGGCTCAAGATTCATGTGTTTTAAAAAATGGTTTTATCAATATTAACATGGTTTTGAGAAAAAGAACTTAACTGATTTTTGCTGAAAAAGATTTTTCAATCAATTAAATTTTTAAAACAATCGATTGAATGTGACAGTTATTTCTGTTACTACTGGAATCTTTGACTGAGTCAACTAACAGTCAATTCAATCGATTGAATGGTTTGTTCAATTAATTGAACCGGTGACAGCTAAGCTGTTTTAAATCAGAATTGACTATAAAAAGGAATTGTCTCTATCATTTTCATAACTTTGAGATTTCTGAAATATACTTTTGAGAATTCCTAAGAGATCATAAGCGCCCTTTTTCTTCAAACTATTTTCAAATTGATTTACACACAAGAAATCATAAAGATCGTGAGTCTTGGAGCACTACTTGAGTGAGGATCAACTGCTTTGGTTCTGGACCAGAGCTAAGTCTTCCACACTTGATCTCAATCCATTTTGTATTATGTATAGTGTGGTTGATTGACTTGAACTGTATTATGTTCTTATTGTATTCAATTACTAGAGTGTAATTAGGCAATGCAGTAAGTTTCTGTACTGGTGTAGCACCAGCTGAAGGGTTCAATGTGGTAGGTTTACTGCTGGGAGTAGTAGGTATTGCAGGGAGCAGTGTGTAACTTGCTGGGAGCAAGGGTGTAAAACTGATCTTGGATCATTTTAGTGGAAATCGTTGCTGGTTTGGCAAAGGACTGGACGCAGCCCTTGTGGAAGGTGAACCAGGATAAAAATTCTATGTTCTTGCTTTTCTCCCTACTCTTCTTGATAGTTATTATTCAACTGTTGTTATCATTTCAATTAACTGGATTAAAATCTAATCATCTTGTTGATTGTATTCTGATTCTTAGAGAGTTCAGTAAATTGTTTGATTGAATCTGTAATACTTCCGCTGTATATATCTTCTAATACATTTTGATTCAATCAATTGTACTCTGAGCATCTGTTTACTGAATTATTTACTGGACAGTCCAGAACTGTGCAGTTAATTGATTGTATAAAGATAATTCAGTCACATTCTTAAATCACTTTTCAATTTTGCAAAAAATTTTAAAGTTTAATTCGCCCCCCCTCTTGAACTCGGTCCAACCTATTTTTAACAGAACATTCAAGAAAAACCTTCTTCCATGTTATCATATTCTTTGTTCATAGTTATCATATCCTTGTCTAACCTTGCCAATTTCATAGTTATCTTATATTGTCAAACCTTCTGGGAACTCAGAAACTAACATCATTGTTCCATAACCCCTCACAGTTGAAAAACATAAAAACAAAATCAAAAATGTCATTTTCAAATGATGAAATTGGCAACAACATGAACCAAAACCATAATAACTCCTCAACCATTATTGATGAGCTAATTTTGCAAATTGCAAATATGCTTCATAATGGCCTAAGGATTCAGCAAACACAAGCCAATCTTGACAAGGGACAGGGATGGAGTCACTCAGAAACCGTCAGACGGCATCCATCACAACGATACAAGGAAGACAAAAGTCACTTTCGATGTACTCATTGCGGAATGAAGAAACACACCAAGGACACTTGCTTCAAAATCGTGTATTATCCCAAATGGTGGGAAGATTCTAAACCAAAAAATGGCAAGGCTGCCACCGTCACGGTCACTCATGGAGTTAGGAAAAGAGAGGAGGATACCAGCCCAGGAAAATTTGATCAGTGGATTTTTGATTGTAGGGCAACTGATACCATGACCCATGACCCTTACGATTTTGACAATCTCTCCACACCTGTTAAAACCCATATTGAAACAGTCAGTAGAGAATTAGTTGCGGTCTAAGGAGGGGGCTCAATTTTTTAAAAAAAAAAATTAAAATAAAAAATTGTCTCTATGTTCTTGCACTATCATCAAAATTACCTTCTGTAAGTCAAGTTACAAAGGAGCTGAATTGTGTGGTTCTCATGTTTTCTAATTTTTTCCTTTTACAGGACATTCTTACGAAGGAGATCATTGGACGTGGTACTGAACGTGGAGGTCTTTACTACGTTGATGAGGTTGTTCACAAGGGACATGTCATGCTTGCTCATGGAACGGTTACAAGGAAACTCTATGGCATAGACATTTGGGACATCCTTCATTTGGGTACGGGCAAAGAATCATAGTTACTTTTCCTCTTAACAACAATAGAGTCAATTCTGCTTTTTCATTAGTACACTCTGATGTGTGGGGCCCAGCTCCTAATTTTCACAATAATCAATTTCAGTATTTTGTATTATTTGTGGACGATTTCTCTCGCATGACATGGGTATATTTTCTAAAACACAAATTTGAAGTACCCGATAAGTTCTATGCATTCTATCAAATGATTAACACTCAATTTGACAAGAAAATCCAAGTACTTAGATCAGATAATGGTAGAGAATTTGTTAACAAATCAATGCAGGAATTTTTCAGAGAAAATGGCTTAATCCATCAAACTTCCTGTCCAAACACACCCCCACAGAATGGTGTAGTAGAATGGAAAAATCGTAAGCTACTAGAGATGACTCGAGTCATGATTTTTTATGCATAGGCTCCGACACGTTTTTTGCCCAAAGCTCTCGCTACCTCGGCCTATCTTTTGAACAGGCTACCCTTCAAGATCCTTAACCACAAAATACCCCTACAGATCCTAGCTACTCAGACTGATCTCCCTCCTGTCCAAATGTTACCACCGCGAGTTTTTGGATTCTCTGTGTTTGTTCATATTCTCAAAGCTAACAGAACCAAATTTAATCCATGTACTGAGAAATGTGTCTTCGTTGGATATGCTACACATCAAAAGGAGTATCGATGTTACAACCCAATCACTCACCGTGTATATGTGACTATGGATTGTGATTTTAGAATCAAAATATTTCTTCAGTAGCCAACTTGATGTTCAGGGGGAGAAAACTAGTGAACCACCAAGTTGGTTAAGTAGCCTTAGTTGCCCAGAAACTGTTCCAAAAGAGCAAGTAGAGGGAGGCAACAAGCATGTCTCTGTCAACGTAGGAGGGACCAACACAACCAATGAGGATCCTTATGAGAATGTCCAACAAGAGGTAAGTGATCATCACTCTACTAAGTTGTCACCTGTTATGAATGAAGTCACTAACAATGACAGGTTAGCACCAGAACCAGAGCCTTTCACACTTCTGCCAAGAAGAAACAGAGGGGTACCACCTTACTGATATTCTCCAGAACATGTTCCCCGAAATTCCAGGTATCCTATGAAGATAACCAGAGAAGGAGTGATAGACATTGGAAGAGCTTTTCTTACCTCCCTTCTAGTTGAAGACATTCCCAAAACAATTCACGAAGCCAGTAAGAAGGGCGAATGGAGAGAAGCTATGAAAACAAATATGGAAGCTCTAGAAAAGAATGGAACTTGGAAGAAGTGCATCTTACTAGCAAGGAAGAAACTAGTAGGGTGTCAATGGGTTTTCACCATTAAACACAAAGCAGATGTCACCATTGAGCAATATAAGGCAAGATTAGTGGCAAAAGGCTATACATAGACTTATGATATTGACTACTCAGAGACTTTCTCACCAGTTGCAAAAATTGACACCATCAGAGTACTATTTTCAATAGCAGCAAACAAAAATTGGCCACTCTATCAGTTTGATATCAAGAATGCTTTTCTGCATGAGGATTTGTAAGAAAAAGTGTACATGGAAGCTCCTTCAAGGTTCTTTGAAGACTTCCAAAGAAATGAAGTCTGCAAATTGTAAAAGGCACTTTGTGGGCTTAAGGAGTCTCCATATGCCTGGTTTGGGAGGTTTATAGTGGCCATGAAAAGGTACGGGTACAAACAAAGCAACTCTGACCATACTTTATTCTTGAAAAGAAAAGGAGATTTGATCACATGCCTAATAATATATGTGGATCACATGATCGTAACCGGAAGTGATATAGAAGAAATTGCACAACTGAGGAATAACTTGTTCAGAGAATTTGAAATGAAGTACTTAGATGGACTAAAGTACTTTTTGGGAATAGAGGTTCTTCGCTCCAACAAATGGATCTTTATTTCCTAAAGAAAGTACATCATGGATTTGATTGCAGAAACAGGAATGGTCGATTGTAAACCAGCAGATACTCCTATGCAAGTTAACCATGGTTTAAAGTTTGAGGAAGGAGCTAATCTGGCAAATAAAGAGAGGTACCAACGGTTAGTTGGGAAATTGATTTATCTGTCACACACTTGACTAGATATAACATATGCAGTATGGGTAATAAGTCAGTTTATGTATCAACCTCGAGAGGATTATATGGAAGTTGCCATGAGGATTGTACGATACTTGAAGGGGACACCAAGAAGTGGGATCATGGGCACTTAAACATTGAAGTTTATACTGATGTTGATTGGGCTGGTAATCCAAATGACAAGAGGTCTACATCAGGCTATTTTACTCTTGTGGGATGTAACTTGGTGACATGGAGGAGTAAGAAGCAGAAAGTGGTTGCTCTTTCAAGTGCTGAGGCTGAATTCCAGGGAACTGCCAAAGGTATAACTAAGTGTTATGGATCAAAAAGTTGATAACCGAGATTGGTTTTCCATTACAACTACCAAGTCAATTAAAGTGTGATAACAAAACAGTAATCAGTATATTAGAGAATCCTGTACAACATGACAAAACCAAGCACGTTGAAGTGGACTGACACTTCATCAAAGAGAAGATTGAGGATAGCAGTATTGAGCTTTCGTTTGTAAGGTCAGAAGACCAGTTGACAGACATTCTCACCAAAGTTGTTACAGGCAAAGCATTTATCCGTGTTCTCAGCAAGCTAAGCATTAGTGATCCTACTGCTCACCTTGAGGGGGAGTGTTAGAATATTATTATCAGAGAAACAAATCAGTAGAATATCAGAGATAGATAATCAAGAAAATATCAGAGAAACAAATCAGTAAGAATATCATAGATAATCAAGTGAGTATCAGAGAATATCAGTAGAATATCAGAGAATATCAAAATGTATTTATTTAGAATAATTTCTATATTTAGTTTCCTATAATTTTATATTAAGTGAGCTATTATAAACAAAAAAGAGAATAATTAAGAAAAACATTTTTTCATGTTATCATATTATTTGTTCATTTTTGTTCATAGTTATCATATCCTTATCTAATATTTCCTAGCCCTCGACATCATCGTAAGATCAAGTACATAGTTGTATTGTATATTCATGTATTGCCTATTGAATTCAAATATGTCTAAGATACAAGCCAATACAAGCCTGAATTAGGAGAGGGAATTAGGAGTTTGGTTTTTTTTTTTTAAAAATATGTATAAAAGGCAAAAAGAATAAAATTAAAGAAATTTCTTCTATAGCATAAACGAAGCTATGTATTAAGCGATTTAGGAATTTTACCATATTAACCTTTTTAAAAGTTAATTTTAATTTTTGAAAAAAAATATAAATATATTTGTACAAATTCACACAAAATGTTTGAAACTTCCCTACAGGAAGTATTCAAATTCAATGCTTAATTAAAGTCTTGGGTTACCTAAATAAAAAAAAAAAAACATAAATACCAATTACAGTCCTTATTAAAGATATATTGTTCCATTATAAAATTATTACAGATTTAACTTTAAAAAGGTAAATTGATTGATGTCATCATTAATGATTTTCCTTTTA
>Ga0209700_109671_pt1 | contig 10871 bp, 7 predicted proteins | sample SiratroredBW_FD_187528 | JGI IMG/M metagenome (GOLD analysis project Ga0209700, IMG submission 187528) | Root nodule microbial communities of legume samples collected from California, USA - Siratro red BW (SPAdes) (version 2) | ecosystem: Host-associated > Plants > Roots > Nodule | place: USA...
AAGCCAATTTTTACCTTTATTAAACATTTCGCTTGAATGATTCCCATTTTATTATTATTTGCAAGCTTGTGAATTCAATGATCCATGATAAAATGACTCACCACATTTTTTCTCTTTTTTTTTTTTTTTTGAAAATACATTTATGAATGTATGAAATTTTGGGAATTCATATATGATTTATGTTTGAATATATATTTTTTTTAGAAAATGCATTTATGAATGCATGATTTTTGGAAATACATATATAATGTATGTCTGAGTGAATTCTTTTTAAGAAAATGCATTTATAAATGCATGATTTTTTTGGAATGCATATATAATGTATGTCTAAATGCATTTTTTTATGAGAAAATGCATTTATGAATTCATGATTTTTTTTAGATTTTTTTTTGTTTTTTTAATATAGATGCATGCAAACAAAATATTATTTGAGAATGCATGTATAAATGAAATTTTTGGGAATGCATATACGATGTACGAAATTCTAGAAAAATGCATAACAGATTTTGTGAATGCATACATAGATATTTACAAGTTGATTTTGTTCCTTTGAAAATACATTTTCTTTCTAATTTTCCATTTTTCCTTTAATGGCAATGCATGAATGGATCCTCAAAATTGTAATTTTTTTAATTTTTTTAATGATATGCATGAATGTCTACTCTACATTATATTTTTTCTGATTTTTTTTATCGTTTCAATGATAATCTATGCTTAACTGCATTATTTTTTCAAAAAAAAAAATCTATATTCAAAGATTTTTTTTTCTTTCTCACAAATATTTACCAGATAATGTATTTACAAAATATTTTCAATGACAATGTATTGTACAAAAGGTTTTTTTCAAAAAATAACATACGTATAAAAATTTTGATATATGTACAAAATTTAGGAATTTTCTAAAGAGAGTTTATTTACAAAAATTTGCAATGTGTACATGTTTCTTGTAATCATTATATGCTGACTTGTTCTTTTTTTCTATAAAAAAATGATTGATTTTTTGTTTTATTTTATTTCATATTTTTTCTTCAAGAAAAATCTTAAGAAACAATTTTATTTGCTCTTATCTTTCTATGGTGAGGTCAAGACCTTAACAGTGCCGAGAGGGTCTCCAATAAAATTTTGAAAAAAATGAGGTTGAGACCATGACCTCATCAATAATGTCTCAAAATAAATCTTGAAACAAGTGAGGTGAGTGCGTGCATACATGAATGTATGCAATATTTTCATGTTTTTTATTCTTAATTTCTTTTGTTTGGTATTGACATTTAGTAAGAGATGCATGAGTGTATTGAGAACGCATGAACATATACATGGAATTCTATGATGATTTATGAGAATGTATGTATGGAATGCATAGTTTCCATTTTTGTTTATTGAATGAATGATGATATGAAAATGCATATTTTTTATTCTTGATTAAATGAGAATGCATGCATAAAACTTCATTTTTCATTATTGATTTTTTTGAGAATGCAGGTATAAAACTCTATTTTTTTATTTTGTGAAAATAAGAATGCATGAATGAATGTATAAAACTCTACTTTATTTTTCAACTTTAATTGAAAAAGAATGTATAAATGCATGCATAAAATTCTATTTCTCATTTTTGAATGAGAATGCATGAATGAATGTATAAAACTCTATTTTATTTATTTTATATTTCTTTTAAAATGTATTTTCAAAATTCCTCCTATGTTAGAGAATGTAGTATGGATGTCTTTGAAGATATACGATGCATATCCAACAAGGATTGACCTTGATCCTGCGTATCTCTATCCGTGATAGAAAATCAAGGTTCACGTAGTTCTAATTTTGAAATTGGTTTGTTATGATTGTTGGTATTTATTTTTTATTTTTTTTGAAAATTTCATTTAATGTTGTTTTTAAAAGAACATTTTATATTTCTTTTATTGTTAAAATTTTAGATTATTCAAATTGTTTCACATTTTTATTTTTTCTAAAAAGTAAATATTTTTACTATTTTTGAAAATGTTTTATTTTAATTATTTTTAAAACTATTTTGAATCTAATATTTTTATTTTTGAAAGTTTATGTTTTTATTTTTAAAAGTTAATTTATTTATTCTTTTCATTTTGGAAACTTTTTTATATATTTTTAATTTTGAAATTTTGATATTTTATTAACTTTTGGAAAATATTTTATAGACTTTTTCGAAAATGATATACTTTATTTATTTTTGGGAAACATTAATTATGTTTTATTAAAAATTTGGAAATCTTTTATATATTTTTATCTTCACAAATTTACTTGAAATAAAACATTATTTATTGATGTAGTAAGAAAAAAAAAAGTAATAATAATAAATATAAAAACAAAAATGGTTTAGGGTCTCTTTTGAGTACTCTGATGTTCTTGCTTCCATGATCTACTTAGATTTAGGTTTGTTCTTTTTTGGTCCTTGGAGACTGTGTGAAACCGCAGCCTCTAGGAAAAATTAAACAACGGGACGTGTTTAGAGCAGCATCCGGTATATGAGACGTGCTTTGAGCAGCATCTCTGGTATAAAAAATAAATATGAGACGTGTTTGGAGCAACATTTCTGGTATAACAAAAACAAATTTATAATTCAAATCTATTTATAAGCAATAAAAAATACTAATATTCATGATATTGAAATTTCAACAAGCCAAAATAAACAAAATAAGGACAAACAGAATAAGAACAAATAGAACAATCACATGAGGCTGAGCGATCAATACATACCAGTTGAAGATCAGCTTTAACAAAATTCACCTCCTTCTTCTAATTCAAGCATCTAGATCTTCCGTTATTTTTTCATGTGTAATCCTAGTACTCTCTCTAAAAATGCGTGTAAAAAGGTGTGTAATTCTCTGATTTTTCTAAAGAAGGGTAGTATTTTACACCCATCTTATTTTGGTCTTTTTCTTTTGTAAAATTTCTTCAGCCCCTCAATTGTTTTGCAAGATTGAAAATTTCTTTAGACCCCTCAATTGCTCTGCTAGATCAATTTAATGAATATGCCCTCCAATTTCAATTTGATGTTGAAGAATAAATCAGAATCAATCTGAGTTATTTACAATTAAGTGGAATAACCACCCATTATTACCATTATTTGCAATTAAGCAGAATAATTACCAATTATTATCATATTCCCTCAGCCAATCTGTTCAAATTTTCATTAATTAACTTTTTTAATTTAAATTTAATTTTCGTGCACTAAAAATGGGTGCGTGAAAAGGAAATCAGATTATTCAATAGAGAAAGAAAGTGTGACGTGGCATCACTTTAATATGAAGGGATGCAAAATATCAATTTTATTTTCCTTTTGTTAACACACCCTTAATGGATCGGACCTAAGCAAACTAATTTACTTTATTTTTTCAAAGTGAACTCTTTATTAATTTGAGCTTTATTCAAAGACAATTTATTTCTTAATGGGTTGGATTTTCTACAAATTTTTATTCTTTTCTTTTTTATTATTTTTTGCAGCTACTTTAAAAAAAAAAAAACTCAACACACATTTTCTTTGCTTTTTTTATTATTTTATTAAGAGCAACCTAAAAAAATAAAAGGAATCAACAAATAAAATGAGCATAAGAGTTTAAAAAGAAAATGCACAAAATATTAGACAATCGACATTTAATTGAAAATAATCAACATTTAAACACTATTAAGCAGAATCATTTGCAATTAATGAGAATAATAGTCAGATCAACTATTCAAATTTCTAACCTTTCTATAATTTTTTAATTTATGTTCAATTAATTTTCATGTCATTAATGGGCATAAAAAAAGGCAGGCAGAAAGAGAGAGACAATATGACATAGCAACACTTTAATGATAATTTTATTTTTATTATTATTATTATTATTTTAACAAATTTTTAATGGACTAATTTTCTTTACTTTTTTTACTTTTCACGAATTTTATTTTAAAACTTTATTCATAAAATAGAATGAAACCAAAACTCTTTTTTTGTTTAAATGACAAAGTATGGTAAAACTAAATAACACACATTTTTTATTTTAATTATATATTGTTTTATATTTTGAAATAATTTTATTTGCCCGGACGAAATTGGGTGTTGAGGGTAGGCAAGTATTTTTTACGAGGCAAAGCAAAAGGAAAATTCGTTTATGAGAACTTCACATGTCGTCAGACAAAAAATCCATTAGTTTCTAGATCATATAAACACTACTCGTTCGTCCCATATGGATATGCAACAAAAATACATCTCTTACTTCGACAATCGAATTTATCGCCTAACCTCCCTTGCTTATGAGCATAACATAATGATCCAAATACTCGTAAATGATCATAGGTAGGGTCACAACCAAAAAGAACTCTATAAGGAGTCTTTCAATTCAAAACTGAGGAAGGGATTCTATTTATCAGTAACCAGTTTTGAGAAAACATTCTCCCCAAAAATCAATATGCAAACATCCCTGAAATCTCAAAGCGCGAGCTACATTTAATATATGTTGATGTTTACATTCCACCCACCCATTTTTTTTTGTGGTATCCCCGTTCATGATGTTTGAAAAATTGTGTCAGGCTCAAGGAAATAATTTGTCATACAAGTAAATTTCATTCTTTTGTCGGTCCTTACAATTTTTACTTGTTTATTAAATCAACGCTCCACTATGGAGAAAAACATTTTCAGAGTACTTGGCACCTCTTTGTTATCAATAAGCAAATATATGCACACAACTCTAGAGTAATCGTCAACAGTAGTCAAAAAATAGGATGCTCCACACGAATAAACATTTATATAAGGGCCCTATAAATCACAATATATTAATGCTAAAACATTTAATGCTCTAGAATTACTAACAGAAAATTTTTCCTTAATCTGTTTTGTTTTTGACAAACATCACAACATTCATTTAAATTTTCATTACCTTTCTTAAGATCGACAAGTGGAACTAACTTAGTAACTTGCATAGATGGATGTCCCAATCGTTGATGCAAAAGATCTAAAGACACCCCTTTGTCAACTTTCAAAGTTGTAACACACGTTATCCCTTTAATATAATAGAGTTCATCCCAACGTTCACCCGCACCAATCAGCATCATCGAATTATGGTCTCGTATAACACACATGTTGTGAGTGAACTAAAAAATACAATTTTAACGATCTATAAGTTGTGACATAGATATTAAGTTACAAGATAATTCAGGAACATATAAAACATTCCCAAGACAAAAATCACTATCAAGAGTGATGGATCCCTCCTTGGTAGATACAATGTTGCTCCCATCTAGCAAACCAACAGAACATGGAGATATGTCTAGTAAGTTAAACAAATTACTTAAATCTCCTATCATATGGTTCGAGGCTTCTATGTCTATTATCCATGACACTTGCATCATTAACCATGGTTCGCAATGTTTGGGTTTGTATGGTTATGGCTCTGATACCACAATAGAATATCACATATTTCTTTTCTATTATTTTAATCATTCAAAAAATTAAAATATATACAACAGTGTTTCCTAAACTTTCTCATTAGAATATATTAAACCAATCAATATCTATCTAATGTAACCAATCATATCTAACATGATATTTCCTATCTAAAAATAAAAGATAAAGATACATAATAAAAATATATAAAATATGTAATAATCCCAACAACACAATAGTGTAATATTTTCTAAATTAGTAACACTTAATCTTATCAAAGGGTTTTCCACATCAATAAAAAAATATTTTTTTATCATATGTATAACAATAAAAATAACGGGTTTTATCTATGTAATAGAATTTTTCGTATATACAATAATGATAACATTATTCTTTCAAATAAATATAAATAATGGTATTATACTTGTAATAATTATTATGATCTATAATAACAATTATCTAAATTGATAATGATCATCAATAACAATAGTGATAAATTAATAATAGTATTGAAAAATTATTATTGAAATCAATAACAATAATATTAACATTATATATATATATATATATATATATATATATATATATATATATATATATTTTTTTTACAATAACAGTATTATTGTTTTAATAGTGACATCATTAACACCATCTATGTGTTGAGTGACAAATAATAGCAACACCTTTTTTAGTTACTAACAACACTTCATATATTTTTTTAGAAACTGTGCTACTTTTTCAATTTTAGTGAATACGGAAACAATTTTTTTAATGAATTTTTAAAAATAATGAAAAATTACTATGAATCTTCAAAAGCGAATAACTAATTTTTATAACTTTCTAAAATGCAGTAAGAATAAGCAAATATCTTGATTTAATATTTAAAAACACAATAATATGTTTTTTTAATCTATATTTTATGACAGATTTGATAAATCAAATTTGGGTTAAAAGAATTAATTTTGAAATCTTAAGTCAAATCATTGAAAGACTTGAAAGCCAAATTTATTATCTAATAAGATATTTATTTATAAGCCAAATTTTTATCCACTTTTTAAGTAAAAAAGTTTAATAATTATAAAATAAATAAATAAAACTTATATTTAAATATTTTTCATTAAATAAAGTAGATAACTTATTTTAAATCTACTTCTTTCTCAATTCATTAAATTAGTGTTTTAAAATATAACTTTTTTATTTTTTAGAAAATTAATACTTATTTAGAAAGGTAAAATACCATTAATTTGAATAAAATTATTAAATGATGAAACACTATAATTTTTTTCATAAATATTATAACCATTTTCCAATGAAAATTTGAAAATTCGAATTTATCCTTACACATATCTCATATTTCTTTAGAGTTTAAGTTATACATTTAAATGTAGTCATTGAAAAACAAGAAAAAAAATACATAAAAAATAAATAAAGTTTATGTTATTATAATAGAAATATATCCAAAATCAAAACTTAGGAATACTACTCAAAAGAAACACATACTTATTAAAATTCTTAAAAATTCAAATCAGAACACTAAAATTTATCAAAACAAAAACTAAATTTATAAAATAAAATATCTTAATTATAATATTGGTTTCATTACTATTTTTATTAGTTCCAATCTCTTCTCTATTATTGTCAGAAGCCATTTTACATCATTGAATTAGAACGGGATAATGATTCATTTTATTGTACTAATGCGTTTATCATTTTATTTGACTGGAAACCAAAGCTACAGTAGCTACAGTTACAGCAGTGAACTTCCACAAGGCTTAACTTTATTTTCGAAATTCAAATAGTTGAAAGTTATCGTTATATTCTCACTGTGAGCCTAAATACTCTTCTTTGATTCAGAAAATTTTCGATTCAGAGAAGCTTATTTGAATTTGATTTTGCTGTTCATCATCAACAAGTAGGTCCATAATTTAAAAAAATTACATACTTTTTCATATATTTATTTTTAGAAATTTTTGGTATACATTTCATACATATATTTATCTTTATTTATATATTTCATATATTTTTTTATTTTTATATATTTATTTATCTGTACATACTTTTTTGTTAAATAATCGTACAGTGATAGTAGTTTTTCCATATTTGATATGTAAGTGTAAGAGAATATTTTTAGATTTGATACGTAAATATAGTGTATTTATAAATCTGATTTATGCGTAGTGTTTTTTAGATTTAATCCATAATACGTTTTGATATCTAATATGTAAGGGTAGTGTGTTTTGATATCGTGAGTCTAGTATGTTTTTAGATTTGATCGTGTAACACATTTTTTGATTTTCCGATTTGATGTATAAGCATAGCACGTCTTCAATATGATTAGTAAACATAGTATTTTTAATATTTATAACAATAATTTTTAATATTTTTTATATTTATAATAATAGCCACACTACTCTTTCAATTGAATATTTGTAATGACCATAATTTTTCATATTTATACATAAGAGATACAGCTATTTAAATATATAATAAAAATTATTCAAATTAATAATAATAATTAATAATAATAGTGATGTCGTTATTATCTAAATTTATAATAATGACATTCACATTATTTTTATATATTTTTAGAAGTACATTCTTTTTATCCAACAATAATACTATTTTTTCACAAGTAAGACTATGTTTTCACAACAGGGACACTATTTTCTATATTTATAATAACTACAATAATAATAACAATAATTTTATTATTTTGAAATTTTTTTATAATAATAATAATAATAATTTAAATATTATTATGAAATCTTTTTATAATAACTAAAAGATATTTTAAATTAAACTTTTATAGAAAGTCTAAACCCTACTTAATTTGGATTTAATGTAGTTTTGTTATGAGTTTTTCCTTTTTGGCTGTTCCAAAAAAAATGATTTTTTTCTTACTGCACTCTATTTTTAATAAGTAGTTAAATTAAATAATCAAATTATCTTGTCCACATCTTATTTTTATTATAACTTTATTGTTGTAGTTTTAATAATATTTCAACATTATAATTGACTTATTAAAATACATGTTGAGTTTTATACAAATAAAAAGTATTATTATGAATTGAACTCAATTCTTTTAATACTATTTTCTACTTTAAAAATTAAAATTTTGTTTTAATAATAAGTAGGTTTTTTAAATATTAGAAATAAGTTAATTTAACTCTTATGTGACTTTAATTAGAAAACTATAATATTGAACATTAAAAACCACTTTTTCAAATATTATTTTATTACTTATTTTTTAAATTTAAAAGTAAAATTTTGTTTTAAAATTAGATTTTTACACGATTTTTAGATACTGGTCAATAAATATATTAGATAACTTATATTAAATCTAGTTATTTCATCAATTTAGTTATTACATCAATTTATTAAAACTTAGTGTCTTAAAATATAACTTCATATTTTCTTTTTTAAAATGAGTATTTTGAAAATGTAAAATACCATTATTTTTTTAGAAATATTTCATTTTTTTTGTAGGTTTTTCCTTCTCAGTGAAATGTTGTTTTTTTTCTTATTTTCAGAAGAGGAAATATGACCAATATATGAATTGTCATAAAAATGTTTTCCTTGATTTTATTACTAGAAAGAAATGTTATAATAAAAATGATATTCAGGATGAGAAAGTAGAACCTTGCACTAATTATAGTCAATGTTGTCCTTACCCATGTCTTTTTGATGTTTTTGTTGAATGGTCAAACCAACTGGAACAACAATCTTTGAAAAGTTATCACAAATATTTAGTGACTACTACTAAATATACCACTAGTACAGAGACATCAATGAAGAAGAAATCAAATGTGAAATTTTCAAAAGCACCAGAGCCTATGCTCAATGGGAATTTTGACTATTCAAATGAGACTTTACATTCTCTAAACTCAGAAAATGAAGACATGGAACTCAATCAGACACAAAACTACTCTTTGTCATGTGATACTGAAAATCCAAGGCCAGCTATTCCCATTGGACCTCATTTTCAAGCTGAAGTTCCTAAGTGGAAAGACTCAACAAGTGTAAGATGTCATAATAATGATGATTTAAAATGGATAGGTGTTCAAGTTTGGCCAATGCCTAATATTAATAAAAACAATGCAAAAGATATCGGGGAAGGTAGGCCCGAGTCATGCTATTGTGAAAATTCATGATCATTTGAATGTGTGAAAATACACATTAGTGAAGCACGAGAAGTCTTGAAATTGGAAATTAGTGCAACATTTTTAAGTTTAAAAATTGATGAAATGGAAGAAGAAGTTTCAGGGTCATGGACATTAGAAGAGGATAAGAAATTTGAATCTCTAGTCAAATTATGACCAACTTCATATCTTAATGCATATGTAATTCATGGTTGATCGTTCTTGTAATTTGAATTTCTCATGTCAACATGCATGCGTACATCCTTTTTGTATCATTATGTTCATTTTTGTATATGTTCATCAAGAGCATTTATAAAGAATAATCTTCATTTTTCTTAATTCATTTCCTTTCTTTATGTGTTAATGTTGTGTTCACTAAATCATATAGTGTCTAATTTGTTTTCTCTTTGCAAACTTTTTATCTTTTATACCCTACTTTCTCTAAATCCCAACCGTTTATAAATAAACCGAATGAATATTCGCAGTGACTCTTTTTACGTATATATAAAAGGTATTGTTAGGTATCCAAGTGTGAGTCTAAGTCCCACATTTAATACAAATGAGAAAGTAGAGCAACATATAGGAAAGAAGACCCACAAACCCATTGCCTTAAGGTTTTGGGTTGAAGGTGGTGTCATTCCCTTATGTGAGTTTGTCTCTATTCTCATTCTTGTTTGTCTCTCAGTTGTTTCTCGCCTCATTTTTCTCAACAAGTGGTATTAGAGTCGATGGTTTGTAGTGATAACCGACTCAACAGTTTGATCCATGTATCGAATATCTTTCTAACAAAGGTTTCAAACAAGCGTTGCCTCCTCGGTGTTTCATCCCTCAGGATTTTCTTAAAAAGTATATATGTCAATTAAATAAATCACTTATACAATGTGTCATTATAAAAAGAATATATAATTCTTGTCAACACCCGATTTTGTCCGGGTAATATTTTAATTAAAGCATATTGATAAAAAAAAAAGAATAATAACATAAAAAATATTTATTAGTTTAAGTTTTCTTGAAAAATAATGATAACAATAAAAAAACAAAATATAAATAATAAATTTGAATTTTTCCATTAATAAAAATAAAAAATGATTTTTTCCAAAAAAAAATAAAATAAATAATTAATAATAAAAATGAAAATAACAAGAAAATAACAAAAATATCTTAATTTAAAACAACAACATCTGAAAATTAATAAATAAATAATAAATAAAAGATAATAAAAACAAATATAACAATAAAATAACTGCTTCTATACTTGATTTGCAAGTTTTAAAATAAATATATAAAAACAAAAAAACTGTTTTGCTTAAATAAATATAATAAAAAATAGAGTAGTTTAG
>Ga0209700_109673_pt1 | contig 10864 bp, 5 predicted proteins | sample SiratroredBW_FD_187528 | JGI IMG/M metagenome (GOLD analysis project Ga0209700, IMG submission 187528) | Root nodule microbial communities of legume samples collected from California, USA - Siratro red BW (SPAdes) (version 2) | ecosystem: Host-associated > Plants > Roots > Nodule | place: USA...
CATAAAACTATTGAAAGAATTTCTTTTTTAATGGTAGAATATTTTTGTTGTGATGCATGCCAGATTCCAGAATGATATCTGACAATTTGTTCTTTTGAATCATGAGAAATCTTTTGCTTTAAAATCCCCCCATATCCTAATTCTGATGCATCGGTTTCAACAATTAGGAAGGCCGAAGGGTCTGGAATACCTAAACATGGCAATTTGGTGGATTTTTTCTAAATCTGGAATATTATGATTTTTAAGTTGTTCTTTTAAATCTTATTTCTTTATTTAATAGATTTATTTGTTTTCTTTTTCCCTCTATGTGTGATATTGAAGATTCTTTTAATAAATTTAACTCTCTAGTTCTAGGAGGTTTTATGAATTCAAAACATATTTATTTGTTCATGGTATTTGTTATTAATCATTTTTCAGTAACCTGGAAAGGATATAATAATGTTAAGAATGGGGTTCCTAATATCATACAAGTATTCATGTTTTTTATTAATACAAAGGAGGTATTATAACATATTTTTCCTTTACAAATTTTTGCATTAGAAAGCTTATATTGGATATTCATTTTAGAACCATTTGTACTGGTTACTTTCTCTAAGGTTTTCTCATAATATTGTATTGGTATTAATCCTTCTTGTATACAGTTTACATCTACTCCTGAGTCTATTAATGCTATAGTAATAAATATTTCTCCTTTTATTACTAATTTGATCTCAGTATGTCATTTATGAGTAGTAATCAAACTTAATAAGTTTATATAATTGTTATTTGAAGTTTTTGCCTTATCATTAGAGGGTTCTAACTCTATTTTGTGCTGGTCTCTTATTATATCTTTTCCTTCTAATTCTAGTAATCTATATTCTAATGAAATATCATTTTCTTTTAATAGTTGTATTTCTTGCTTGAGATTTTTTATTTCTTCTTGTAAATCTTTTATAGTTATATTTTGATTAGGAACTTTAAACCTCTTATAAATATCTTTCATATTTATGGGTTCTATCTGTTCTCGTACTTCTTCACTTTTTATGATTAAATTATTTAATTGTGATAAAAATTCATCTTTTAATGATGAGTCTTCTAATTTATCTATGATAGATATTAATGTATTTGTTTGGTCTTTGTTTAACATGTTTATATTTTTATTATTAATACAATTTTCACAATTACATAATCCTAGACTTAGGTAATAATCTTTTTCACTTTCTTTTGAATATTCAGTACTATTATCTAATTCTATTTGTTTTACTTCTAGTTCACCAAGTATGATAAGTTGACCTAAATTTTTCACTAAACTCAAATGTGTCCCTTTTGGCGTGTTAGTTACACAAATTTTAAATAGCAAATTCGAATTGAAAGCAGGACTATTGAATTCATTAATAAAAAAACTATAGTGAAAAATCAGAATTTACCTAAGTGAAGTCTTCTACCTTACCTAACTAATTTCTAGAACATACCCAAGTGATCTAATTTTTCCTCTAAAAACTTATTTTTGTCTACTTTATGCAGTTTCACGAATCTTTATGAACCGAGAATGATACCATAAATTGTTTGACCAAAGATTACAACATATAAATAAGGTTCACAAATAAATAATTTTTTCATTTTCAATGTCTTAGTTACATGCATTTCTAAAAATGTTTTGGAATTGAAAATTGTGAAGTTGGATTCTTTAGAAAAAAAAAAATATATAGTTAACATTAAGGTCTACAAAAATAAAATTCCTATCAATCCTAAACAAACTGTCAAAAAAAAACCTAAGTAATCCAAATTTTTCATTAAAAACCTTTTTTTTTTTCACCTTTACACTTATTTCAACAAATATTTTGGAATTGAGAAAGATACTATTGAGTTGTTGAAAAAAAAAACTACAAGTAACAATCTAAGGTTCACAAAAATAATTTCTCCCTGATACCTAAGAAGTCATTAATACTTCATTAAAATCCTATATTTTTCACATAACTTTCTCTAAAGATTCTAATGAGATGTATAACTTTTAAATAATTAAAACTATTGAATGGAACTAGTTATGGATAAGTTTATAAATTTATTACACTTACAAGATAAAAGTAACAATAATATTAATATTGTGATATATTAATGCGTTTTAGTTAATGAAGTCACTTTGATACAACTGATATATATATATAAATATATATATATATATATATATATATATATATATATATATATATATATATATATATATATATATATATATATATATATATATAGGTCTCAAATTGCTGGCTAATTTATTAAAATCAGTTTACACATATTATGTAAAGGGATTATACAGAAGTAATGCTGTGAATTCTTGTTGACATATGTGAAATCACACCCTTTCAAAAGTTTATACATTGGAGAATACATCATTTATTGAAATAATAAAACTAGTACACTTAAAAATATATCACACTTTAGTAAATGTTACAGTGGAGAGATGGAAACTTGAGACTCACGTTAACTTAACAAAATCTTGTTCAGAAATCTTATAAAATAATTACTAGAAAATATATTGATTTGACTAATATTTAGGATTTTTAGATTGTAAAAGTAAAATATATATATATATATATATATATATATATATATATATATATATATATATATATATATATTTAAGTTTTGAAAAGCTAAAATGTAAATAAAAATTATTAAACTATACCTTTTAAACACATTTTCATTAGTAAAAATTATAAAAAGATATTACAAATTATGTGGTATAGTAAGATCACATAAAATAAAATATTATTCTATATTATGTTGTTTGTTTTAAATAGTGAAACTTGAATTTATTTAAAGCACAGTTTTTTTATTAATTTCTTTTCTTAATATTTGTTATTTCATATATGTAGTGATATTTCTTGTATGTGTTTCATGGGTATTGTAGAATTTGGTAGGCTTTTATCGGTTATAATGTATTGTATAATGTGTGGATCAAAATAATATTAAATAAAAAGTAGAATAAGATAATAATATCTAAAAGACTAGAAGCTTCTAAATATTGCGGGATAAATACAGAAGTTTGCGGAATCATATGAAACTGGAAAGAACGAAGCAAGCAGACGAGAACATAATTTTCTGGAACATATTCCATTACCTTTCACTTCGTATAAATCCTGCATCAGTTCGTTTGCACATCATCAAAACATAACAGAATTACCTGATAACGATCGCGCTAAAACCTGCAAAGTTTCAAATCTCTGTCAATTCCTACAATAATAGTAAGCATGTCGCTAATTCCAAGTTTCTTCGGTGGTCGAAGGAGCAACGTCTTTGATCCTTTCTCTCTTGATGTGTGGGATCCCTTCAAGGATTTTCCTTTTCCCAATTCTCTTTCTTCCTCCTTCCCTCAAAATTCTGCATTTGTGAGCACCCATGTGGATTGGAAGGAGACTCCGGAGGCACACGTCTTGAAGGCTGACATTCTAGGACTGAAGAAGGAGGAAGTGAAGGTAGAAATCGAAGATGATAGGGTTCTTCAGATAAGTGGAGAGAGGAATGTGGAGAAGGAAGATAAGAATGAGAAGTGGCATCGGGTGGAGCGTAGCAGTGGGAAGTTCGTGAGAAGGTTCAGATTGCCGGAGAATGCAAAAGTGAATGAAGTGAAGGCTTCTATGGAAAATGGTGTTCTCACTGTCACTGTTCCAAAGGAAGAGGTTAAGAAGCCTGATGTCAAGTCCATTCAAATTTCTGGTTAAGCTATGTTACTATGTTAATGATTTGGGTGTTTCCTTTTGCTGAAGATGTTATGTGTGATTGTTGCAATGAAGATAATGGAAAATGTAAGAAATGGTTATGGTTTTTGAGAAATAAAATATCATCTTGAGAACTTTGGTTTGTAAGAGTATCTTGGAACAGTTTTCAAAAGGGACTAAAAGAAAATGCAACTCTAATTTTAAAATACACTATCATCACAATGAAAACAAAAAATGTTTATCGTTAATTCATCAATCTAAGCAAATCAGCTCACCATCTAACCATGGTTCTACTGTAATATCCTCCTTAACAATTTTCCTTAAAATTTGTTCGTCTCAGAAGGCTTTATTTCATTTTTTTTATTGGTACAATATTCGATTATGTATTATTTGAACACATAACTACAAATGACTTCTCGCTTTTAGATTGATGTGGTGATCTTTAGTAAGTTGAAGGTTGATCAGGTGATGAAGATTATATCTAGTTTTGTTTAGAAGTCTAGTCAAGTTTTAAGAATCCAAGAAAAGATTAAAAGACAATTATCTTATTTCTATGTTTTGTAAAGAGTTCTCAAAAAAATTCAAGAAGATGATATGGAAATTTGATGTTTTAATGTAAGGTAGGATTTGGTTTGGATGCTTGGTGGATTATTGGTTTATTTGTGGGATTAGGTTGTGGATTCAAGGAAAAACTCAATGAACAAGGTTTGGTGTAATATGGATGAAGTTTTGATGGTTAAATATATGCAATTGTCAAAAGTTATAACAATAGGATTCAGAGATGTCTATGTTCTAGATTTTAGTTTCTTTTAGTGATATTGATGAATAAATGCTTATGATGGGTTTTGGATTGCTTCTTTGTGGTTAAATGTGAATCAATAAGAGAATAAGAAAAAAAAAACTATAAATTAAAAGGAAAATAAGAAAGGAAATACTTTTAATATTTGTAAATAAACTTCACTTTTTTAGAGTTATTGAATTATTGTGGATCAACAATTACTTTTACATGAATATGGTTTATCATGAATTGGTAAGGAGAAGAAAGACAAGTTATCTAAGATAAAACTCTCTAGTGAAAGAATGGTTACTTTTCTCAAATAAATTTTTTAAGTTAGTGTATATTTTCAAGACTTGTTTATAAGCTCATTTGATATCTATTCATAGGATTTTAGTTATGAGTTATACTTGGTGTAGTCTATTTATTCTTATTTTAATATAAGATTTGACCAAAATAAAAATACAAACAAAGAAAACACATTAGTATATACGGCAACAATGTTTATTACATGAGTATATTATGTGAATATTTAAAGAATGTTTATTATATAAGGTTATTTTTATATTTTTAATATACTTATATATATATATATATATATATATAAACCCTAAACCCTTTTAGTTAATTCTCTTTCAATATTTTCATAAAATAGGATTTCTTTTACATTACCACATTATTATAACTTTAACTTTGTTACCTCTACTACATCTGAAAAATTATATATTATTAAGAATATCTTAAAGGGATAAAGTTGGATTTACATTAATCATCATTTCATCCTTATTATTCTAATCATGTTTAAATCTAAAATACTCTGTATCCTTTAAGATTTGAAAGAGATGAAGTGAGATTTATTAAAACCTGTTTAGATCAAATTTAAGTGGAAGAGGAGATGTTTCACGCAAAGATATTGTGAATAGTTCATTGAACTCTTAAAAAGTAAGCACGAATTAAGGCAATTTATAAATTGGAAGAGGACTAGAGACGTACGAGTATAGTTTACCTGCTACTAGTTTCATTTACAAAAATTTAACATAATTAGTTGTCCCGCAATCTATCACAGATATATGAAAAAATACTTGTAGATATTTCTTACTTTTATTTTTAATTTAAAATAAAATTATTTAGAAACAAGTCTTTAAATATAAGTTGAAATAAAAAAAATAAATTTTAAAATAAAATTCAAATAGAAATTGCACACTAAAATATTAATGCAATAAATTTAATCTTTTTAAGAAATAAATTTAAATGAATTGCAGTAAAGTATAAGTTTTAAAATATTATATTTTTTAAAAATAACTTTAGTTTCATAAATTTAAATAAAACATTTAAATATATTAAATTAAATTTTAAACAATTTTTAATGATTAATATCTTTTTTTCACTTATATCTTTGTTCTGATTATTTAATTTCTTAAAAAGTATTTAGATAAAAATTTACTAATAATAATTAACAGGTAATAGGTATTCACTATATGAATACTATAGTACTCCTACTAATAAGTAAGTAATTAAAAGATTTTACTCGTCACTCGTATATGGCTATTAATGATATTTATTTAATACTTATTACTGATTTATCCACATAATTTTCATCCCCATCTTGACACGTAAAAAATAGTTTGTAAATTGATAACGCTATAAATAAGAAACACAAGATCTTGGGAAAGAATTCGAAATATTTTAGAGAACAAGAATTAACTTCTTTTAATTGCTGCATTAAACCCAATTAAACTTAACTAAGTTGAGTTAAAATAAGACTAACTTAAATTAAAATTGGAATCCTTGTACCACTGTTTCTTAACTAATATAAAATAAATGTTAGTTTTCATGAAAATATTAATACAGAAAAGTTAAGATATCACATCTGTTTTTTCCTAAAGTCAAATATTTTTTATAACATACAGTTTAAAAGATAATCAAAATATTTTTATAAATTTTCATCTAAATAATAATTTTATTTATTTTAAAACACGTTTTTCTTATTCTTTTCCTCTTATATCCTTTCCTAATTTTTCTTTATTTTACGTCTAATATGTGTTTCTTGGATATTGGGTAATGTAGAATTCTACTGTTGGGCTTTTAATGGCTATACTAAACTGTATGAACCAAAATGTAATATAAAAAAAATAAACAGAATGATATATGAAAGACTAGAACTTCTTCAAGGCCGACATTCCAGGACTGAAGAAGGAGGAAGTCAAGGTAGAGATTGAAGATGATAAGGTTCTTCAGATAAGCGGAGAGAGGAACGTTGAGAAGGAAGATAAGAACGACACATGGCATCGCGTGGAGCGTAGCAGTGGGAAGTTCATGAGGAGGTTCAGATTGCCGGAGAATGCAAAAGTGAATGAAGTGAAGGCTTCTATGGAAAATGGTGTTCTCACTGTCACTGTTCCCAAAGAAGAGGTTAAGAAGGCTGATGTCAAGTCCATTCAAATTTCTGGTTAAGCTATGTTATTATGTTGATAATTGGCTGTTTTGTTTTGGTGACAATCTTGTGTGTGATTGTTGTAATGAAGAGGCTGTAAAATGTAAGTAATGGTTATGGTTTTTGAGAAATAAAATATCACTTTAAGACCTTTGCTTCTAAGAATGTCTCAGAACTTCGTATATGTATTTGCACAGGTACTAATGCTTAAGAAAATGTAAATTCCAACTAGGCTACAATCATTTTTCTCTTTTTTATTGAGAAGTTAACGCAATTGCTATCTCCTGCACTGACTTGTGATCCAATTGCATACGGAGAAATTTTTTTAATTGAATAAGGAGAGCAGAAGCTGATGATAATATATACTTCTGAAGGGACGAGTTTGCAGAATCAAAGGGTGGTGTGGAAAAGAAAACTCAGGACAAAGCTTCACATTTTTCAGCTATAACTGTTTGTCACTTCTATTTGGTTTTCTTAATTGTAGAAGAATTCTGATGCTCTTGCCATTTGTATTTGCAAATGAATTTTCTTGCGGCTAATTCCATCAAACTAAAATCTCTAGCCACTCAACTCCATATTCCCGGTAGAAATCCGTGTCTTTTTGTTTTGTTGAGGACCTTGTGAATCTTTTTATGGTAATTTGTGCATTTTATTTGCAGACACAATTAATAGTTATTGTTGAAAAACTCAAATTTTTAACTATGGCTTACCGGCACAAATCTTGCAGATTCAGGGTGTTAATAATAATCTGTAGAAAGTGCAAACTTATATTTAGACCTTGCTAAGAGGTTAAAACCTCTTTTCTACTAAACTCTAGCAATATAGCTAATTGAGTAACCACATACTGAATGTTATAAGGGTTCTTCAATTTAGAGTAACCCAAAAATTTTTACATTTTCCCACAAAAAGAATAATGAAAATTGAGAGAATTGAATAGCATATTGTTAATTTTAGAGTAAAGTGTGATACAGCAACCTCCTGCAGTATATATTATTGTCGTTTAACTGAGTTTTGTGGAGTAATATCAATTATAATAACCATGATGGTTAATAGCATCTAAGAAGAACTTTGAAAGGAAGAGTGTACAGTATGAGAAAGAGCAAAGGCAAACAATTTTTGGAGAGAGAAGAGAAATTCAAATTTCAAGTTTTTAAAGTCAATTCTTAATGGAATATTCTTCTCACCAAAGAATACCTTAGCTATCTTACTGTAATCTTATTCTCTTCAACATGGCAATGGTAACAATTAGTCTATCCTTAAGACTTTCCTAGGTTTCCTGCCCAACCAAATCTCACCGTCACCTTTCGGTTGGTCAAAACAGGAAAGCAAGATAGTTTCTCTGAAATTTTGGTCTGTGAGTTTTCTATCATCATCGACTGGTAGGTAGAGTGTTCTCATAGATTATATGTTGAAGACTGATAATATCATGATTCAACCTTTCACTAAGTATTATTTATTTAATGTATTTATATATTAAGAATTATATAATGAGTTCAAAGTTTATCTAAATATTATTTATTTGTGTAAGCCTGTGTTCAACTTTAGAAAGCTTAAAGAACCAGTCAGCTTCTCTTTAAAAGTTTTGATAGGGTGTTACATGAAGATGCATGAAAATGTTGATGGGGACTCTCCTCTTTACTTCATCTTCTTATCAGTATAATACTGAGATCCCTCATATTCAATGAGTATATCAATTTACTTTCTAAGGCTAGACAGTATGTTTTTTGAGGAACTTAAATTTGTCTTATGACAAATGGCATATCACTAGACATTATGATTTGTATCAGACGATATTTGTTGAGATCAAACATTTCTTGGATCTAGATGTTAAATAGAAGTTTCCAGAAGATGATTACGAGAAAAGTTAATAAGAGAAAATTTCATTTCTGTTTCTGAATGACATCATGTTGCTGTGGGAACGTTTCCACAACCAAGAGATAGAAGCTATAAGATTGAAGGTTGCGAATATTCTTGATATGTATATGAATGTTTCAACTATGCTATTTGTCATCAGCTGCAGTTGAAGATCTTTGATTAGTTGGCTACAGTTGATGATGTTCAGAATCAAGAAGTGTTCTTTCAAGATTTGGAGGTCATGTCATCTTCTAAACCATCTTCTCTTGCTACAGCACTAAATGTTATATTCAAACATAGTCCTGTTGATGATTCAACAAATAGTAGTGTTGATGATTCAATAAATACTAGAAGATGAGAGAGACATTGTTTAAGAGTGTTTAAGAGAGTTGAAGAACAATAGAATCAGAAGTTTGAACAATATATAATAGTAATTAAGGTTTTCAAAGATGAAGTTCCCATAAAACCTGAACAATTGTCAAAAGAATAACTAAGTGTGGTCCAAATTTTTCACTATTTTTTTTTTCACCTTTTACATATTAATTACATTTATTTCAACTAATATTTTGGAATTAAAAATAATTGTTGAAAAAAAAAACTATAAATAACAATCAAGTTTCACAAAAATAAAGTCTTCATTATGTCTAAGAAGTAACCAAAATACCTAAGTCACCAAATACTTCATTAAAACATATTCTTCTCACAAAACTTTTTCTAATGAAATGTATAACTTTTAAATAATTAATTTGGATTGAATTGGTTGAGGAATAAGTTTATAAATTTATTATATTTACAAAATAAAAATAACAAATATTCATATTGTGAAGTTAATGTGATTTAGGTATTGAAGTTATAATTTGATATAATTAATTACTTACTTTAATGTGTTTGAATTTATGAATGGATTTGAAAAAGAAGAAAATAATGAATTTAAAGGTAAAGAAAGTGAAAAATAAGGTTTTGAATTAAGAGGAAGAAAATAAAAAATAAAAATAAAATTTATGAAAAATTATAAATAATGTAACAAGTGTTATTATTTCAGTTTTACATTATTATGTGTGTGACAATAAAAAAAATTAATGTTAACTTTATTACTCTAGTCCGAATAATTTTTTTAAAACAATATTATATATATATATATATATATATATATATATATATTTATTATATTATATATAATATATAATATACATGAGTTTTAAATTACTCGCTAATATATCAAAATGAGTTTGTACTTTATTTCAAGAGTTTGCACAAAAATCATATTGTGGATTCTTATTGATATTCAATCAGAATCGCACCCATTCATATAGTTTATATATTGAAGAATTCATAATTTGTTGAAATACTAAAACTCATCCACCTAATAATATATTACATTAGTAATTACTTTAAGGGAGTATATTATAACATTATAAGATATTAGAATTTAATTTGGGTTATTACAAGAAAAATTTAATTTACTCACATATTATTATCCACGAATTTGGATTCTCAGGTAAATTTAATATCATTTATGGATTATTATCTACGAGTCTGTAGATATTATTCATGGATTTAAGTCCATAGATATTATTCACGGACATAGATTCATAGATATTACCTACGGACACAGATCCGTAGGTATTATCTACTGATATTGGTCTATACATATTATTCACGAACTATTTTCTAGGTAATACTTACATACTTATGTCCATGGATAATACCTACGGATCTATCCGTGAGTAATACTTAGAAACTTATATTATGGATAAAATTATTATTATTTCTTATTAATGATGTTCATATTGATTTATTAATAATAACATTAGTAAAAATGAATATTATTAATAATATTAATATTTTTATTGATATTATTAATATTATAACAAATATTATTTGTATTTTTAACACTTTTATTACTATTATTATTATTATTAAATTTGTATTATTATTATTATTATTATTATTATTATTATTATTATTATTATCATTAGTATTATTAATAATAATATTATTATTAATATTAATAATATTATTAATATTATTGTTTTTATTATTATTTTTAATATTGTTAGTTATAATATTATTAAAATTAATTATTATTATTATTATCAGTATTAT
>Ga0209700_109674_pt1 | contig 10864 bp, 7 predicted proteins | sample SiratroredBW_FD_187528 | JGI IMG/M metagenome (GOLD analysis project Ga0209700, IMG submission 187528) | Root nodule microbial communities of legume samples collected from California, USA - Siratro red BW (SPAdes) (version 2) | ecosystem: Host-associated > Plants > Roots > Nodule | place: USA...
TATTTTATTTCTTAACACACTAAAATTAAAAAAGGATCAAACCTAACTTCCTGCACCGTAGCTCATCTTCTCTTAATTCAATCATTTTTATTCCTATGCCTAATTCATTATTCTCTTTTATTCTATTCATTATCATTTTAGAAACACAATGAGCCCCAAAGTCCATACTTCTCCACATCAAACTTATTCACATTATTTCAAAAAAAAAAAACTTAACCCTAAAAAAAACAAATTAAGGCATGCGGCTGCAGCACCACTTTGAAGGCAAGCATGTTTCCGGTTGTGGAGCACCACTTTGAAGGCGACGACAAAGGTCCTAAGGGATGGCGTGAATGGCAGTAGCGGTGCTAGAGTTCGATAGAGGAAGAAATTGTACACTTGACGGAGGGCGACGCGCGCGGACACCACTGTCAAGGTAGTGGAGGTGGTGCTTCTGCCAGAGTTCCTAGCCTCCAATCCGGCGGCGGTGGTAATGGTGACAAAGGGAGCAGCAACACAATAAGGATGGCAATGGATTTGAAGATTTTTTTTTTTGAAGTGGAATTGACTCCTATGGGTTTTGAGGATTTTGATTTTTGAAATTAGGTTTCTGCGTTACTAGCTATTGGTTGGGGAATAGGTTTCTGGCATTTCTTCTTTGAATGGTTTTGATTCTAGTTCATGGCAAAGAGATGGATTGTGTTTGTGTGATAACAGAATGTCATGTTTGGGATTCTCATACAACGGTGACCTTCATGCAGGTACCGCGGTATCATAGTTTTGCAATTGGCATTGAATATCAAACACAGAGCATACCGAGCAATAGACAAACAACAGAGCAATCAAAGGAAACACAGAATCGTATCAATCATCAAATGGAAAATAATACAGAAATATAATCAAACTTGCCTGTTGAAGTTTCTACTCTTTCTATTCTTGGGATTTATCTTTCTTTCTTGATATTTTTCTCAGAAACTGAAATTGAATTTGAATCTGTATTTATCTTCTTCATGCCTTTACCTCTCTAATTGCTGCCACAATTTTGCTTGACTCCTACTTGCCTCCTTCTTGCTTCTCAATTTTTTTTCAAAAAATAAGCCTCTACCCCCTCTTTATGAATGTGTATTCTCCTTTTATAAAATATTTTTGACGATTCCCTTCTCCCCTGCTCACACCTCGCACACTTACAATTTTGTTGCAACTTAATCATCACTTTTTTCAAATCTTTCCTATGTTTAAAAAACGTTGCCCATGCCAACATAAAAATGACCACCCTCATTCCACTACTTCAAAAAAACGTTGTCTGCCACCTTTTTCTTTTAATTAATTTTTATTTTCTTTTTCTTTCATTTTCTTTATTATCAAATAATTAATTGAATTTTATTATATTCATATTTTAATTTTAATCTTAATTTATTTTAACTTTAAATTAAAAGAAAATGAATGTAAATAAGTTAAAAAAAAATAAAAATTATCTTCATCTGGACAAAATCCAGTGTTGACACATGTTAATTAATTTTCGTTTTAACTAAGTGTTTTTAAATTTTGCAATATGTCTGATGCAATAAACTGAGGACAACCCATCTCCTTTCCATCTTCCAGAGATTGTAATGCAAAAATAATTATTTCTCTCTTAGTGATTAGGCAAACATTTGGCTGAGGTGTGATGTACTCGCGCAATAATTGGAAGAACCATATCACAACTTCAACTTCCTTTATTTCCCCTTCAACAATGGCAAAAGCCAAAGGAAATATGTTCTGGTTTTCATCCTGACCACTTGTAGATATTAAATTTTCGTAATATTTTATGATTAAGAATATGTTATTAACTTGCACGATAGATTTACAATAGTTGAAACTGACGGCTTAAAAGACCAAAAGACGCACTCTAAGATGTAAGTGGAGTGGTCTTCAACACCAACAATAATAAATGGATGACCTATGTTAACAGATTATCAGCAAGTGTAATGAGTCTTCAAGTAGTATAGTAAATAAGATGAGTATCGTTTCTACAAGGGAACGAAGTTTAATTGAAAACCAAATATATATATATCAATAGATGGTGAATTATGAGCAATTAATAATGATGGGTTTGTTAAAGAAATCGTAACAAGAAAACAATTAAAAGAGATAAAATTAATAGTAATAAAAGCCTTGAGATTGAATTGTAACTGACTCTCCTTCCCATACACTCATAATTAAGTAATTACGTCATTCTATTAAATTACTCTTCTGTGCAAATCAAAACCTTTTCAAATTGATTCCTCTAACATTGAAATTCATAGTTTAAAATATCTAGCTCTATTCCTAGTTACTAGATTAAATTAATCAACATTAAGAGCATTTGCAATGAACAGTCATTACGTTACACTTCATTCCTGAACGTATACATGTAATGAGTTAACGTTTATTTCCAATTTCAAATAATGTTTTCCAGTCACAATAAAAAATCTGAGATATACGAAAGCTAAACAAAACGTTAACGAAAGTAATTAAATTGAATGACATAAAAATAATATTAAGAGTGCATATGAAAGTGAGACATTACATTCAATCCCAAAAAGAAAAGAAATTAGCTACGCATGGTAGCCGTGAAAATACAATGGAAAAGGAAAAAGGAAAATTCTTGATTGCAAAAGCGCTTCAAAAAATCTTCCAAAACATGATGATCCCATTTTCAACCTAGCCTCTCTTTTTATAAAAGATCCCTGATGCCTGTTATAGAGCGGCTGTTATTTCGCACTTCACACCTTCAGTAGCGTTGACGCTTTCGTTCAGAGCTTCTTCTGATTTTTGTGAATTTTAGCTCGAGCTCTCCCTTTAGCGTAAGCAAGAAGTCACTTGAAATCTGTTTTTTCTGCTCCTTTCCTTAATTCCAGCGTTTCTCATTCTCTCTTTCTTCGAATCTTACTTAAATCTCAACAACCTTTTCTCTTTCCACAACCAAAACGCATTAAACAGAAAAATAAACAATAAAATCTTCAACTAAACAAAATCCCTAAAAATCCTATAATTAAAACAGAATCAATGCTAAAAATCTTAACAAATCTATACGTAATTACTCAACAATTAACAGTTATCAACCTATATATTGTACAATCATACCTGAAACAACTAGTTGGACAACTTGCAACCATCTCAAAAGATAGTTGTATGATTCCTCCCAATTATCGAATTCCATCATTTGTGTCTTTTTTTTTACCATTCAATTTTAATTTTTTTTATGACATAAAACAACCATACCAGTAATCAATAGGAATCTCTTTATTAATAATGGTTATAAATAAGTCTTTTTCATATAAATTTTTTTTAATATAACAATAGTTTAAACGGATAAATAAGAATAATTATTTATAAAAGTAAATAAAAATTAAATTGATTAATTATCATGAGATAAAAATTTTAGATAATACTACTCATTTAAATAGAAAATCATGTACAAATTTTAAAAAATAAATAGAATCATTAAATTTTTAAAAAATATTTTTTTAAAAAAAATCTAAAATTATAATTACATAATATACATTTTTTATTATTTTTAATATATTGTTTCCGATCTTTTTCATAAAATGTTGGAAAATGGTTTCTAACTCATTAAATCTTGAATATTTATTTTATATTGTACTATTTTTAATTAATTGTATTACTTTTTTAATTTTTATATAACTCAAATTAAAAAAATTAAGGTTTTAAAAATAACTCAAAGTTAAATTTAATTAATATTTATTATATTAACTAGTTGAAATAACTATGTTTATGTGCTTATTTTTTTCTTAAGATAATAAAAAATAACAATAATAATTATTAAAATAATTTAAATAATTTTATAAAATATAAATGATAAAATAATAAAATAAGTTATATTAATAAAGATAAAATTAATAACGAAATGTGTGCACTAAAAAATAATTAAAAGGGGTAATCAACCGGAATCTCTTTATTAATAATAGTTATAAATAAGTCTTTTCATGTAAAAAAATATTTAATGTGACAATAGTTTAAATGGATAAATAAATAAATTATTTATGAAAATAAATAACAAATTAATTGATTAATAATTATTAGCTGAATAATTTAGATAAAATGACTTATTTAAATAAAATATCATATACAACTTTTAAAAACTAAATAGAATCATTAATTTTTTATTAAAATATTAATTATTTTTAACAAATCTAAAATTACATTGCATAATATATATTTTTAATTTTTTTAATATATTGTTTCGATATTTTTAATAAGATGTTGGAAAATAGTTTCTGATACGTTAAATATTGAATATTTGTTTTATTATTGTACTATTTTTCATTAATTGTATTATTTTTTAATTTTTATGTAACTCAAATTAAAAGATTTAAGGTTTTAAAAGTAATTCAAAGTTAAATTTAATTAATATTTATTATATCAACTTGTAGAAATAAATATGTTTATGTGCTTATACGTATGTGTGTTTATTTTTTTCATAAGATAATAAAAAAATATTATTATTATATTTATTAAAGTAATTTAAAACATGTTACAAAATATAAATAATAAATTAATAAAATAAGTTATATTAATAAAGATAAAATTAATAACCAAACGTGTGCACTAAAAATAAGTAAAAGGGTAATCAATAGGAATCTCTTTATTAATAATAGTTATAAATAAGTTAAATAAAAAGAGTTGTTTAATAAAAAAATTTAATAAAAATATAATTATTTTTTAAAAGTAAAAAATAACTATATAATAGTATAACTTTATCATAAAAAGATTGTAATTATCTCTTTTTATATTATTTTATATTTAGAAACTAATTTATGAATTACTTTTATTCAATTGTTTAATCTAATAAGTTAATTTATTAGTTAGAATTAGAAAAGTATGAGTTAGAGATTAAGTTATTAATAAGTTTATGGGCTGTTAAGTAAGTTACAAGTTGGTACACTATATATGAGAAACCAAAAGTAAACTGAAATGACTAGTCAATAAAAAGAAAATACCAGTGTGGAAGCAAAAGCAATTAGGTGGTGGAATTTCAACTCTTACTGTGATTGGTCAAACTTTCTAGTTCCACTGCACCACACTTCTTCAATCTCTATATCTGAACTCTTTGGTGGAAGGAATGCGGTGGTGGAATCTCAAAAGAGTCAATTCCAATTATTTGTTGGTCTAAGGGCTTCTAGAGTTTGACTCCATTTCTATATATATTTCCTTAGCAGAATCATTTCAAGGTAGAGAGACAAAGATCGCACATACACATCTAACCATGACGAACTGTGTGAACCTCAAAATATGGCTTCTTAACTTGCTCACCTTCTTCACTGTTCTTTCCCTGTCCAATGGAAGATCAAATGCTGAGTTTCGAGTGAAAGCAGTTAGTCTTGGTGGATGGTTGGTGACTGAAGGCTGGATAAAACCTTCTCTCTTCCATGGCATTCCAAATAAAGACTTCTTGGTTTGTAAATACATAAACAATTCTCACAATTATCATATATACATATTTTCTTAGGCTTGTATATGTTTGCAGCTGTCTTATTTCATGCAAAATTAGTTCTTTATCTCAAATTTTGTAGGACGGAACTGCTCTTCAGTTCAAGTCTGTGACAACAGGCAAATATCTTTGTGCTGAGTCTGGAGGAGGAACCATCATAGTTGCAAATCGCACATCTGCTTCCAGTTGGGAAACATTTAGAGTGAGTGAGCATATATTTGATGTTGTGAATAATTGCAATAAGAAGTGATTCCGTGTTACATTTTGATGTTGATGTTGTATTGTGTTCAGTTGTGGAGGCTAGGTGAGAACACTTTCAGATTCAGGGTGTTCAACAAACAGTTTGTGGGTTTAGATGGGGTTAAAGTGGTTGCTGTTTCCAACACTTCGATTGATTCTGTGACATTTAATATTGTTAAGGAAAGTGACAATTCGAGTCTTGTTCGGCTCAGAGCTTCCAATGGACACTTCCTGCAGGTGATTGTTCCTCTTCCATTGCTTCTTTGTTTTCTCTACTTTTCTTTTGGTGGAAGAAGGTGAAATGGTAAGGAAGTAAAATGATAATGCCACCCTGTATATATAGAAACTGTTTGAGTTGACATAAAAAATGTTATTAGCTCTTACCTACACATATAAAAAGAAATTATTACATACTACTGTATTATTATGGTATCTGACCATTTTCACATGACATATAACCATGTTAATATAGAAGGGTTGAAAGTGTGTAATAATTTATGGATGTAAAGACAGTGTGTGATATTGTAACCATTAATGTTGATGGGTTGGTTGTAGGCAAAGACTGAGGATGTGGTCACTGCTGACGCATCAAAGGTCAACGGTTGGGGAGATGATGATCCATCTGTTTTTGTAATGACAATTGCCGGAATGATGCAAGGGGAATTCCAAGTAACAAATGGCTATGGTCCCACAAAAGCTCCACTAGTTATGAAGGTAACAAAATATAAGTCAAAGGATTGACAAACAGTGTCTTAGGTTGCAGGACTTGTTGTAGCTTGAGCAATGAGTCAAAACAATGAACTATAGCCACAACTTCACAAGACCTAATGACTGTTTAGCTTAGACTTTGATTTTTATTTACGAGTTTAGAAATTAAAAGTTCTTCTTTGCAAAACAAATCCTTCAAAAATAATCAAAACCAAATATAGCTAGGCTGAGATAAAAGTTCTAAAAATATTTTTACAAATTTCATTAGCACAATTTTTAAGAATGAGGAAGGAAGATAAATTGTATCGGGAGAAATACTTTAAACTTTTTTATTAAAATTCTAACATCCCGCACGTGTATTTTCAGAGCTCATAAATTTTTGGAGAAAATATTCTAGGATAAATTCTACACATTTTTATATAATATTCATTTACAAATTTATATATATATATATATATATATATATATATATATATATATATATATATATATAATAATAATAATAAGTTTGTTGATTTTATAATAATTACTTTGAAATCCATTTCAATTAATTGATCGTATAATCTTTTTTATACCGATGATATATTTAGATTAATTTTTATATACCTCATTTTTTATTCCATGTGTTATTTTCCTAAAAATATTTATGTTTTATGCATTATTATTATTATTATTATTATTATTATTATTATCTTTAACATTTTCAGTTGTTCTGACATTTACGCACGCATTAAAAGGTTGATTTTCAAGAATGATGGCTGAGTCGCAGTTGCAAAAATTCTATACAATCCATTATTGATAATTGATTTGGGTGGTGATATTTTGACACCATATTCATCTAGTGTTGAAAATGTGTGTTTGGCAAGTTGTTGGTGAATGGTTGAGGATGTGTGTGATTCCACAGGAACATTGGAGCACTTTTATTGTTGAAGATGATTTCAAGTTCATAGCCAGTAGTGGACTTAATGCTGTTAGAATTCCAATTGGTTGGTGGATAGCAAGTGATCCAACTCCACCCCCACCCTATGTCGGAGGTTCATTGAATGCACTAGACAATGCCTTTTTGTGGTCACAGTAAGTCCTTAAACTAAATCAACTTCGTTTTCACTATTTTCTATTCATATGGCCATAGTTGATGATAACTATACATAAACTAATGACCTACCTGCAGGAAATATGGATTGAAAATCATCCTTGATCTTCATGCTGCACCCTGTTCCCAGAATGGTTTTGAGCATAGTTCAACAAGAGATGGTTTTATAGAATGGGGAAAGACAGATGAAACAATTCAGGAAACAGTTCATGTTATAGAGTTCCTCACGGCAAGGTCTTTTTTTTGTACATCAATTTTGTGTTGGGAATTGTAACATGCTATTTGCAATTTTGCATGCAAGATAAACATAGTGAGATCTTTATTGCTTGCATTTCAGGTATGCAAAAAGCCCTAGCCTTTATGCAGTTGAGCTACTGAATGAGCCTTTCTCACCTAGTGTGACACTAGAGACCTTGAACAAGTACTATAAGGCTGGTTATGAAGCAGTGCGCAAGCACTCTTCCACAGCTTATGTAGTGTTATCAAATAGGCTAGGACCTGCTGATCCCAGGGAACTCTTCCCTCTTGCAAATGGTTTTCAAAGATCTGTAATTGATGTTCACTACTACAACCTCTTCAATGATATGTTCTATAACATGACTGTCCAACAGAACATTGATTTCATCTACAATAATCGCTCTTCGGAGCTCACTTATGTTACAACCTCAAATGGCCCTCTTACTTTTGTTGGTAAGTTCATACAGATTCATTATGTGTATTTTGCAGTAACACTTTTTTATAGCAAAGCTATTTTAGTGACATTCTTAATCTAATTAACTAAACAATGTTATGCATAATTTGGTCATCAATGGTGACTGAGTTATTTATAATTTGTTGAAACTATCAATGGAAAGTAAAGAAACTTTAACTAATGATGAAAAAACTCCACATAATAAACTTATAATTTGTTGACCTTTATGTATTTTTAATGATAAAGTTTTGTCTTAGTGACTAATTGTTCATTAGTTCAAATCTAGGAAGTCTTTTTCTATCAATGTTTTTTTGACATGAAATAAGAAAATGTATGTTTTCATATGCCGTAGCTGCGAAAGAATCAAATGACAACTCTTGATTTTATTTTTTATTTTGTTTTAGAGTTTGTGTTTTTTTAATTATAGATTAGAAAGTAGCTAAATATTATTATGTTAAATTCAAGGTGAATGGGTTGCTGAATGGCGAGTGAATGGAACTACAAAAGAAGATTATGAAAGATTCGGCAAAGCTCAATTAGAGGTTTATGGGCGAGCCACATTTGGGTGGGCCTATTGGGCTTTAAAAAATGTTAACAAGCACTGGAGTTTGGAGTGGATGATCAAGAATGGCTATATCGACCTCAAAAACTAAATACAAGTGGTCAAAGCATTTCACTTGAAATATGATAAATTATATAACAAATAGAAATGTATCTTTTAAGGATCACAAGTTGGTCTCAGTTTCTAATATCACTTTTTGAAAAATACAACATTAATATCATTTTCTTAGGATTATCTGTTAATTACTTATAATAATAATAATAATAATAATAATAATAAAATTTAATTAAGTTTTGAATCTAATTTGCATATTTAAATTGAGTATTTATTAAAAAATTTAATATATTAAGTATTCAATTTTTAATTTTTTTTACATTAAATCAATGTTATGAATTGAAAAATATAAAAAAATTGAATATTTAATAAAAATATAATTAAAAATATTTAAATTTACTTCAAACTTAATTAATAATAATAATAATAATTATTATTATTATTATTATAACTTTATTATTGATGAAAAAAACCCTACACACAACTTAAAAGTGTGTTTGTTTGTTCCAATATTTATATAACAACTTTAAAAATAAATAATGATTATTTAATATTTTCGTATTCTTACAATTTTCAGACGCGTTAGGAAACCTGACTAGTCACACGGAGTAGAATTTTCCCTTCAAAACATATTTCAATTAAGAGAGTTGAATCTATTACCACTCAAACTAGTTAACATTGTTTTGAAAAGATTAAACTTATTTAAATTTATTTTTTTTAACACTATTTGATTAATTGTTTAAAAAATTATTTTTATGTGTGTTAATGTTTGTTCACTTACTTTAAGAAAAAAAAATATTTGAATTTTTATTTTAAAGAATAATTTTATTGGAATTTTAAGAAAATAAGAAGTATGTATACATACATGCAGAATATTTTTATATCTGCAGATAATTTTATTTTTTTAAATGAATAGGAAACAAATTAAAAGTTTTAAAAATTAAAATTAGAATTAAAGTTTTGGAAGTTAGTAAAAAACATATCTGTCTTCCATTCCTTGTGGACGTAATACAAAATTCAGACATGACCATCACGCACGTGGCCCGCACGAGATAAAGAAGAAGGGGGCGTTGATGAGAAAACATACTATTCACATGTCGTCCTTTCAAATTTCAATCATCATCTTATTTGTATGAACAAAAATAGTAACAGTGAAGAGAAAAAAAAAATATAAGAAATGAGTGAAAATTAAAAATTAAAAAGATAAGATGAAAAATATTTTCATTATATTTTAAAAAATAGAAAAATACATCTTATAATTAATTATATGATACTCATAATTAATTGTAAAATCATTCTTAACATAAATTATAGAGAAATATAACATATCATTTCTCATTACGTAAAAAATTCTTCAAAATTTAATTTGTCTTCCACTTTTTCTTCACAACAAACAAAGATTGAGTCACGGGTGTAAAGATATCATTATTGTTCTTGCAATGAGCCAGTGTCACAAGAAGGAATAGGCAAAAGCAAGAAAAAGAAGATGAAGATGTAAGATCCCTCTGCCTACTTGACTTTGTCACATTATCTATACTTTTTACATCCCATCACTTTTTTCTTGCTTTACAACTTTAAAATTATATTATGTATAAGTTATATAAATATTTTATTACTTTTCAAAAATAATATAACACTTAAAAAAAGTGAAATAAGCCTGCTGAGCTAGGCCTTATCTCTTCCCCGGATCCATTCTTAATTGTAAGTGTAAACTATGAACACAAAGTAAAAAAGATAATAGAAAGAAAGAAAAAAAAAGACAAAAAATTATATATATATATATATATATATATATATAAAGAATATTTGGAAACTTTTGGCTAAATTTTGATTCACTTCAATTGTAACTAAACTAAAAAGAAAAAAAATATTTATTATTTTTATATTATTTATTTCATATTATCTTATTATGTTAATTATCCTTAATCTTATCTTATTAAATTATTACATTTTATTCCTAAATATTATACTGCAGATACAACTATCACATTTAAAATTTTAAATTACTAAGATTTGTATTTTAAGTAAATATTTTATAAGTAAATATTTATAAATAAATAAATA
>Ga0209700_109675_pt1 | contig 10862 bp, 14 predicted proteins | sample SiratroredBW_FD_187528 | JGI IMG/M metagenome (GOLD analysis project Ga0209700, IMG submission 187528) | Root nodule microbial communities of legume samples collected from California, USA - Siratro red BW (SPAdes) (version 2) | ecosystem: Host-associated > Plants > Roots > Nodule | place: USA...
ATATATATATATATATATATATATATATATATATATATATATTCTAAAACTTTAACTAAACATTGTAACATCCCATATTTTTCATATCATAGGAACTTTATTACAAAAAATTATATAATAAACTTGGATATAAAAATCCATACATTCATCATGTATTTCAAAATATACTTCTCTAAATAAGACTTAATAAAGATATCTTCGTAAAATTACAAATAAAATAAAATAAAATAAGCTTCTCCAACAATTCACTTGAGACTCACACCTGTCAAATCCTCTGCTCACGTGTAATATACACGATCATCGCAGTTTTAAAAACAAAACAAACAACATGTAAAAAGAAGGGTAAGCTAGAGAGTTTTCAAAAAAAAAAATATATTTTCATAAAATGGATTGCTATCTCAACAAAACAACAACAATTCAATCTTTCATAATTCATCTCACATCATACATACACCGACTCATAAATAAAGACACTAGACTCTCTACTTCCGGAAGACACTCGTGCATTAAGTTAGACTCAGAGGTGTGCACCTGTCATATACTACCCAATTGTTTCGATCGGGCTCATATTTCAAACCTCAGAACAGTTTATTCCGATCCGGCTCATATTTCAAACCTCGAATCCCATATGCACAGGGTTAATCCATATGTCCTATTCCAATCGGGCTCATATTTCAAACCTCAGACAGGACCATATGAACCTCCTTCGACTCTTCACTAACTAGTAATCTTCATCCATGTGAATCCAATGTACCAATAGAGTCAGGATACCTCCTTAGAATCCCCAAACAATGCACATCCTAATAATCTCAACACGAGTATCTCCTTTCCTGAAGATACTATGTCTCGATCACACACCACATCATTCACAAACATTGATACTACATCATACCATACATAAACATTCATTCCATTCAATTAAAATTCATAAAATTTATATTTAAAAATAAATAAATAATTATAATATATATCAAAAGCAGTCAAACTAGCTTCTCTTACCTAAATTCTCAAAACAATAATTACAATATGTATAAAAACATACAAAACTGGCTTCCCTAACAAAATATCAATTTATTAAACTCAACACACAACAGATTGTCTTCATCAAATTGGGGGAGATTGTTAGCACCAAGGCTAAGCATGTGATTTGATGAAGTCAATATTGTGAGCACCAAGGCTTAGCATGTGAAGCTGATGAAGACTGCCTCATGAAGAATCTGTTGGAACCAACCTGGACCAGAACTGTTTTCAAGTGAAGACTTTGTGCCAACATGAAGATAGTTGGGTGATTAGGTCTTGGTCTTTAGTTGGATTTGTGTGTTGGTGATTGGCTTAGTCCTTAAGCGTGAGTGGCATGGTTCATCACTTCAGAGGTGCTAAAAAGATTCACAAATATTTTTATTAAAACTGTTTTAATAAAAATAACCTAAATTGTTTTTGCTGGAAAAGGGTTTTTCAATCAATTGAATTTCTGAAACAATCGATTGAATGTGACCGTTATTTCTGTTACAACTGAAATACAGTTATTCCTGTTACAACTGAAACCTTTGACTGGGTTAAACTAACGGTCAAATTCAATCAATTGAATGGTTTGTTCAATTAATTGAATTGTGACAGCTAAGCTGTTTTTAAAGCTGATTTGGGTATTTAAAGGATTGCGCAATATCATTTTCAGTTAACAAAAACTTTCGAAAAGCATTCCTTGAGATTTTCTAAGAGTGATATTGCCCCTTTTGTGCGATCGTCATTTTGGCAAAGCTTTTCAAATCAATAAACCTCCAAGAACGTGAATCTTTAAAGCATCCTTGAAGTGAGGTTCTTGCTACTTTGGTTCTGGACCAAAGCTAAGTCTTCTACACCTGATCTTCATTCTTTGTAATCTGTTTTGTGTACAAGTACTCTGTGATCTTTTCTGATCCTGTTGATCTGTGATCTGTTTGCTGTTTTCAATTACTGGGTTTGTAATTGAGTTGGTGCAGAGCGTTTCTGCACTAGTCTCGCATCTGCTGAGGGGTTCAGTAGAGGGTGAGTGTTGCGGGGAGCAGTGTTGCTTCCGGACTGCAAGTGTTGTGGTGCACTGGTTTCTGCACTGGTTACAACACTAGCTGAAGGGTTCAGTGAGGTATGGGTTTACTGCTGGGAGCAGTTTGTAACTTGCTGGGAGCAAGGGTTGTAAACTGATCTTGTGATCTGTTTAGTGGAAATCTTTGCTAGTTTGCAAAGGAATGGATGTAGCCCTTGTGGAAGGGTGAACCAGGATAAAAATTTTGCGTTCTTGCTTTTCTCCCTACTCTTCTTGATTTCTTTTATTCAACTGTTGCGATCATTTAAATTGACTGGATTAAAATCTGATCATATAGTTGATTATATTCTGAACATCTGTATTTCATATATCTGAATCAACTGTGGTTCTGGACTGTTTTTAATCTACTGGATTGTTTATAATCATATTGAATATGGGTTAAAACATTTCTACACTAAAACTGTTTTTCTGGGTTTATATTCAATAATTTTCGCTGTGCACAATTGATTGTTTACTGGACAGTCCAGAATTACACGAGTTAATTGATTGAATTAAGAATTTTCATTCTCTACTTTAAGAACAAATCAGATTTGCGAAAAGTTTTTGAAAGTTCAATTCACCCCCCCTCTTGAACTCGGTCTAAACCTTATTTTACAATTGGCATCAGAGCTAGGATCTTGAATCCTAGTCAACATTTCGATCCATGGCCGAGAACAAGTTACCTTTTGCTGAAGGTGCATCAATTAATAGACCACCTATGTTTTCTTGGGTAAACTATAAATTCTGGAAAGTGAGAATGAAAATCTTCATTGAATCTCTTGACCGTGGCATCTGGAATGCCATAATAAATGGTCCATTCATTCCTATGCATGTTGTTGATGGTGTTTCTACTGCTAAGTGCTTTGATGAGTTAACTGATCTTGAGAACAAGAAAATGCAGTATGATTGTGTTGCTAAAAATATTAGAACTTCTGCATTAAATCTGGATAACTTCTTTAGAGTATCTCAATGTGGTTCAGCCAAAGAAATGTGTGACATTCTAGAAGTCACACATGAAGGAACCACTAATGTGAAGAGAGCACGCAAACATGCATTGATCCAGGAATACGAGTTGTTCAGAATGAAGCAGGGAGAGACCATTGCTGATGTCCAGAAAAGAAGCTTAATATCATCTAATTGGACTGGGCAAGCAGTTTGATAGAGAGGAGCTTAATATCAAGATTCTGAAGTGTTTGGACAGGAGTTGGCAGCCTAAAGTCACAGCAATTTTAGAAACTAGAGACTTGACAACACTTACAACTACAACGCTGTTTGGCAAACTGCGAGAACATGAACTGGAGATGATCAGGTTGAAAGAAATGGAAACAGTGGAGAAAAAGACCAAGAGTCTGACACTCAAGACTAGAACTGTTGTGCAGGAATCAACTGATGAAAGTTCAGGAGACTGCAGTGAATCCGAGGACATCAATACGTTGACTATAAAGTTTCAGAAATTCATAAAGATGAAGAACAGATTGAAGAACCAGCAAGGTAAAAGAGGTAAAAATAAAACTGATTCTGGTTCAACTAAACTTGTGTGCTTTGGCTGTGGAAATCAGGGACATATGAAAACTGAGTGTCTAAGCATTGCAACCAAAGACAAAGCACCAGAAAAGAAGAACAATAAATATGGAAAAACTAGACGTGTATATATAGCTTGGAAGGACAATGCTACATCGTCTAATTGTTCTTTAGAAGATGAGATTGAAGTCAACACATATATGATGGCTGGAAGAGATTCTGATGTAAGTAGTACTGAATCCAGTGCTTCATTTAATAGTACTAACTCCAACATACTTCTTCATGCATTTCAAGAAACACATGAGGAAGCTAACAAGTTAGCCCAATCTAATAGAAGATTTAAAGGCATGAACAAATGGCTGGAAAATAGAGTTAAGCAATTGGAGGATGAGCTACTTGAAGCAAAAGATGATTTGGAAAATTTAGAAAAGTAATTAAATTCTGCAAACTCCAATAAACTTAACTCTTGCAAGCCAATTGATTGTGAAAACTGTAGAAAGCCAGTAGATTGTGAAAATTGTACTATTTTGCAAAACAAAGTGAACTATTTGATTTCTACTGCTTCAAAACTTTCTATGGGGACAACAAACCTAAATGCTCTTTTGGGATCCCAAAATTGTGTTTTTGAAAAGGCTGACATTGGTTATCAAGCTGGTCCTAATGGAAAGCAAAAACTGTTTAACAATTTGTTTAAAGGTTCTGGATCACAATCTTCACAATCGATTGCCTGCTTCTACTGTACGAGAAAGGGCCACTCTGTTAGAAACTGTAGAATTAGAAAATTTAGTGTGCCAGAAGGATTGGTTAGTTGGATGCCAAAAAGCACATCTAACACTGCTAGACCCAAGCTTAACAGGGTATCAAATCCTTAAACTCAATCTATTTTGCAAGAACGGTCAGCATCCAATAAACTGATGTGGCATCTAGACAGTGGATGCTCAAAGCACATGACAGGAGAGGTTTCTCAATTGATTAATTTGAAATGGAAACCAACAGGATTTGTCACCTATGGGGACAACAATCGAGGAAGGATTCTAGGTGTTGGTGATATAGGAAGTGACAATAAAGTAAATCATAAAGGATGTGTTGCTGGTAGAAGGTCTATAGCATAGTCTGCTGAGTATCAGTCAACTGTGTGATCGTGGTTACAAGATTACATTTGAACTAGAGCAATGCATTATAGCAGATTTAGACTCTACTGAAATAGTTCTTGTAGGTAAAAGAGTAAGTAATGTTTACATGCTTAATGTCTCAAGCATCATCCCTAATATGAACTGTTTGCTATCCTGAGATGATGAATCTTGGTTATGGCATAGGAGACTTGCACACATTCACATGCATCACTTAAATAGGATTGCATCTAAGGATCTTGTAATTGGTCTTCCTAAGCTTAAGTTTGAGAGGAACAGACTGTGTGAAGCATGTCAAAAGGGTAAGCAAACTAAAAGCTCTTTTAAACCGATTAATGTTGTTTCTACAACTAGACCACTTAAGCCGCTTCACATGGATTTATTTGGTCCCTCAAGAACTAAAAACCTAGGTGGTAATTACTATGGTCTAGTAATTGTAGATGATTACTCACGGTTTACATGGACATTATTCATAGCCACAAAAGATAATGCTTATCTTACTTTTAAGAAATTTGCCAAAGTGATTCAAAATGAGAAAGGATGTAGGATTTCTACCATTAAATCAGATCATGAGGGCGAATTTCAAAATGAAAGATTTGATAAATTTTGTGAGAAGCATGGAATCAAGCACAACTTTTCTGCACCAAGGACTCCACAGCAGAATGGAGTGGTGGAGAGGAATAATAGATTATTGGAGGAGCTGGCCAGGACGCTGTTGAATGCAACAGATTTACCTAAATACCTTTGGGCTGATGCAGTTAGTACAACATGCTATGTACTAAATAGATTACTCATTCGGCCAATCTTAAAGAAGATCCCCTATGAGCTATTTAAAGGTAGAAAGCCTAACATTTCCCATTTAAAAGTTTTTGGATGCAAATGTTTTATTTTAAACAATGGGAAAAACAACTTGGGCAAATTTGATCCAAAAGCAGATGAGGCCTTGGTTACTCACTACATAGTCATGCATATAGAGTGTATAATAGGAGAACCATGGTTGTAGAAGAATCCATGCATGTTGCTTTTGATGAAACTGACCACAAAGTGCAGGAAAGCATTAAGATTACAGCAGATGATGATGAACTAGTGAACCAAAAGATTGTCACAGATCAACTGGGTAAATCTGTAAAGGACAACTAATCAGATGAGGCTCAATCGATTGAACCACAAGATCAACCGATTGAATGTGGCACTAGAGCAACAGTAACTAGTACTGAACTACCTAGAGAATGGAGGGTTCCTGGGAATCTATCACTGGACAATATCATTGGTTAAGTACAGAGAGGTGTAACCACTAGAAGATCCATGAAATCATTTTTGTGAACATATGGCCTTTGTGTCACAAGTTGAACCCAAATCAGTGGGTGAAGCTCTTGAAGATAGCAACTGAATAAATGCCATGCACGAGGAACTGAACCAGTTTGCAAGAAATGAGGTCTGGACACTTGTTCCTAGATCAAAGGAGATGAATGTGATTGGAACCAAGTGGGTTTTCATGGACAAGATAGATGAACAAGGTGTCATTGTAAGAAACAAGCGTGACTTGTTGCAAAAGGATATAACCAGGAAGAAGGCATCGATTTTGGTGAAACCTATGCACCAGTAGCTAGATTGGAAGCAGTTAGATTGCTACTAGCATATGCTTGCTTGAAGGGATTCAGATTACATCAAATGGATGTCAAAAGCGCATTCTTGAACGGGTTCATTGATGATGAGGTTTATGTGAGCCAACCCCCTGGATTTGAAGATCACAACAATCTAGATTATGTTTTCAAGCTCAAGAAGGCCTTGTATGGGTTAAAGCAAGCACCTCGAAAGTGGTATGAGAGGTTGAGTAACTTCTTGCTTTCTCAAGGCTATGAGAGAGGGAAAACAGATAAGACCTTGTTTATTAAGAATTCATGCAATGATATAATACTTGTTCAAGTTTATGTTGATGACATTATTTTTGGTTCAACTAATGAAAGTTTATGTGAGCAGTTTGTTGCTACTATGCAAAGAGAATTTGAGATGTCCATGATGGGTGAGCTCAATTTCTTTCTAGGCTTGCAGGTTAAACAAGTTGAACATGGCATATTTCTTTGTCAAGCAAAGTATTGCAGGAAATTATTGAAGAAATTCAACATGGAAAATTGCAAAGAAGCTTCCACTCCAATAGCCATTGGAAGCTATTTAGACGCTGATGAAACTGGAGTTGATGTGGATCAGACTAAGTTCAGATAATTGATTGGATCACTTCTGTATTTGACTGCAAGCAGACAAGACATCATGTTCAGTGTGTGTTTATGCGCCAGATTTCAAGCTAAACCAAAGGAATCACACTATGTAGCAGCCAAAAGAATTTTAAAGTATCTCAGGGGAACCACTGAAGTTGGTCTATGGTATCCAAGTGAGGTAACTTTAAATCTTGTTGGGTATTTTGATTCTGACTTTGCAGGTTGCAAAGTGGATAGGAAAAGCACTAGTGGAACATGTCACTTGCTAGGATCCAGTTTGATATCTTGGCACAGCAAGAAGCAAGCCTGTGTTGCATTGTCTACAGCTGAAGCAAAATACATAGCTGCTGGAAGCTGTTGTGCTCAAACCATCTGGTTAAAACATCAACTAAGTGATTTTGGACTTAATCTCTCTAAAATTCCATTGTTGTGCGACAACACAACTGCAATTAACTTGACGAAAAATCCAGTTCAGCACTCTAGAACCAAACATATTGAAATTCACCACAACTTTATAAGGGATCACATTATGAATGGTGATTCCGAAATTCAATTTGTTGATTCAGAAAATCAACTTGCAGATTTATTCACAAAGCCCTTGAATAAAGAAAGATTTAATTTTCTCAAAAATGAGTTGGGCATTATTGATTTAAAAAATGTGAATTAATTCTGGAAGTAGTTTACTGACTGGAATGTGTCTCAGTTAATTGAGAATCAATAAATTGAGCAGAAACTGTTGTAGTTGTTTGATTGATGTGCAGACGAAATTTGTATGTATTACTGCACCATAAGAGATGCTTCTTAGGAAGGCAATGACATCTGAACAGTGAAGATGCTTCACAGTGAAGAATAAGTACATGAAAAGGATCAAGAATCAATTCAGAACTGATCAACTGCAGTCAACAGAATCAACACTGTATGGGAATCACTACAGCTGGAGAATAAGAACAAGATTGTGACCTGCTTCTGGTCAAGGGACACAACTGGTCAATGTTCAACAACATGTGATACACCTACATGTGGGACGAGCATGCTTAAAGAGAAGAATCTTCACATGCCACGTGTCACAGATTTGTTCGTGGTCAACTGGTCAAAGAGCAGTTCAGAATATTTTCTAGAGATAAGTACAGTTAGTCTGTTACTCTATAACAGAATCAGTGCATGCATTTGTTATGTCCTGTAGTGTTCAGTGTTTTGTTTGTTTGTGCATTAGAGGTTCTTTAAATTAGAATAGGTCTTGCATTCATTTGCACACATCTTACACTACTCATTGTGTGAACACAAAATCTCACGACCCATTGAGCATTCTTCCCTTGTCTTTAACCAAACCATGGCTTCCTCCTCAGCATCTAGAAAAAGAACAAAGAAAGTCGTAGCAAAACCAGTTGAGCATCATGATTCCGATGACAACAATGAGTCTGGATTTCAAAAGGTTGAACGCTTTGTCAAGCTGTCCGGAAATATCTATCCAGATTTGGTGAAGGTATTCCTTACCAATATGTGGATAGATGATGGTGTGATTTATTCACAAGTGAAAGGGGTGGGCATGGCTATCACGGATAAAGTTTGGCTCTCGGTGGCTGGCTTAAGGGATGCTGAAATAATAATGTGCAGAGCTAACGTGGTAGATTTGGGTGGCTTTGACAAGGTCTAGTTCTTCAAGGCTTGTCTAAGGAACCCAAACAGTTGAATGAGGAGCTATTCAATGGGAGGACTGTCCATTATTCCAATACTGTTGTCCTATATTGTCATCTGGATACTTACACCCAGAGGATTCAACCATGTTGTGCTTAATGAAGATTATCTGATCCTGATGTACTACTTGGTCAATAAGATAAAGGTAAACTGGGTAAGTGTTATTAAGGAGCAGCTGGTCCGCATTAGGAAGAAGTCAGAGTTTAAAATTCCCTATGCAATGTTGATCTCTAGCTTCATTGAGTACTATGATATTGATGTGGAGAATGAGCTGAGTGAAGAAGTTAAAGCTCATAGTGAGATCACCATGGCCACATTGAATAGAATAGGGCTGAAGAAGGTTAATGGAAATCAATGAATTTGTAAGGCCAGTGCTGAAGAAGATGAGACGGATGGTGCTGGAACAAGTGTAGCTGCTGAGCAGTTTACTGGAGAAGATCTGGGGACTGGAGAACAGTCTTACTCCAGGTTTGAGCAATTGATGATCAATCAACTGAACAACATTGAATCCAACCAAAGGTCTCATCATGAGTATTGCGAAACTCATTTCTAGAACTTGGAAGAGCGTGTTGATGACATTCAAGGCAAGCTGGGGCAGATGTTCTATGGGCCAGATGACTAGTGTGCACACTGCTTGTTTGATGATTGTTCCCCTTCATTTGATGAACTCAATGGGGGAGAATTGTGTGTGTTTTTCGTCTATCTGTCCTGTTGTTTTACAATTTGTTGTTTGTCATCTATTTCAGTCTGTCTTTCAGTTTGATTTGCTTTAGTTCGGATCTGCTTAGTATAGTACTAAGCTTGGGTTGATTGAATATCTGTTGGGTATGTGCCAACACTTGCAGCTCAATTATATTTCAGTTTGTTGATGTTTTTCTTAATCATGATCTATGTCCTTGATGTAATTGGCAATTTGCTACGATGGTATATTAATGGAATGATTGCCTTATGTTTTTAATCTCTTTATATGCTTTTAAGGGACATCAAAGTATGAGGGAGTAAAACATCTTGATCTGAATAAACTGAATCTGGATTCTGGAAGAAATTCAATTAATTGTGCTTTAACTCAACCAGTTGATTTGATATTTTTCACTCTGAACCTATTGAAACTTGTGATGCTAATAAACTGTTTGAGAAAATAGACAGGTATTTCAGGTTCAGATTGTTGAACTCAACATACAACAGATTGCCTTCATCAAATTGAGGGAGATTGTTATCACCAAGGCTAAGCATCTGATTTGATGAAGTCAATATTGTGAGCACCAAGGCTTAGCATGTGAAGCTGATGAAGACTGCCTCATGAAGAATCTGTTGGAACCAACCTGGACCAGAACTGTTCAAGTGAAGACTTTGTGCCAACATGAAGATAGTTGGGTGATTAGGTCTTGGTCCTTAGTTAGATTTGTGTGTTGGTGATTGGCTTAGTCCTTAAGCGTGAGTGGCATGGTTCATCACTTCAGAGGTGCTAAAAAGATTCACAAATATTTTTATTAAAACTGTTTTAATGAAAATAACCCAAACTAAGGTTTTTCAATCAATTGAATTTCTAAACCAATCGATTGAATGTGACAGTTATTTCTGTCACAACTGAAATACAGTTATTCCTGTTACAACGGAAACCTTTGACTGGGTCAAACTAACGGTCAAATTCAATCGATTGAATGGTTTGTTCAATTAATTGAATTGTGACAGCTAAGTTGTTTTTAAAACTGATTTGGGTATTTAAAGGATTGCACAATATCATTTTCAGTTAACAAAAACTTTCGAAAAGCATTCATTGAGATTTTCTAAGAGTGATATTGCCCCTTTTGTGCGATCATCATTTTGGCAAAGCTTTCCAAATCAAGAAATCTCCAAGAACATAAATCTTTAAAGGATCCTTGAAGTGAGGTTCTTGCTACTTTGGTTCTGGACCAAAGCTAAGTCTTCTACACTAGATCTTCATTCTTTGTAATCTGTTTTGTGTAGAAGTACTCTGTGATCTTTTCTGATCCTGTTGATCTGTAATCTGTTTGCTGTTTTCAATTACTGCGTTTGTAATTGAGTTGGTGCAATGGATTTCTGCACTGGTCTCGCGTCTGCTGAGGGTTCAGTAGAGGGTGAGTGCTGGGGGGAGCAGTGTTGCTTGCGGACTGCAAGTGTTGTGGTGCAGTGGGTTTCTGCACTGGTTACACACTAGCTGAGGGGTTCAGTGAGGTGTGGGTTTACTGCTGGGAGCAGTTTGTAACTTGCTGGGAG
>Ga0209700_109677_pt1 | contig 10860 bp, 3 predicted proteins | sample SiratroredBW_FD_187528 | JGI IMG/M metagenome (GOLD analysis project Ga0209700, IMG submission 187528) | Root nodule microbial communities of legume samples collected from California, USA - Siratro red BW (SPAdes) (version 2) | ecosystem: Host-associated > Plants > Roots > Nodule | place: USA...
AGTTTGAAGTTTATCAAGCCTCCAAGTGGGAGATTGTTGGGCTTTGTGGAGGCTTGATTTGAGTTAGGCCCAATTAGACAGTAACCCTAGTTTCTCCCTATAAATACACAACTTGTATTTGTAATCTTTAGCAATCACAAGTGAATAAAATTCCTCCTGTTGCACGTGGATTAGGGAAACCGAACCACGTTAAATCTTGTGTGTTGCCCGTGTTCCGTTCTTTCTTCTATTCCTTGCAGATTATTTGTGTGTGTTGTTTGTTTAAGACTCATCAAAAATAGAATAGAAATTCAACATTTGTTTTCGACCCTATTTTTGCTAAAGCATAGGATTTTTCTACCAAGCGAAATAGAGTTGCAATTCAACCTTTGCCTAAATTCATGTGAAACAAAATATTTGCTCATGAAAAAATTCTTCTTATTTTTTTAATTGATTTCATGTGAATGTTTATCATAAATATAAAATGAATACTATTTGTATATTTAATTGATTTATGATTTTGTTTAAATGAATTATGTTTTATGTAAGTAGTTATTGAGAATGATAAGACTTGTATGAATTTGATGTTATAAATATAGGATGATATATGGACCTCCTTTTAATTTGTGCATTAAGTATTGACACTTATATTGTAATTCAATGATGGTATAAGTCACATAAACTAAGATATCAAATGGTAAAAAGTTGATGAGTTTTTACACATTATGACATGTGTAGATGTGAGGACTTCCATTATAATGAACTTAATTCATTATTTTTAGGTTCGCTTATAAATCTAAATACTAGTTTAGGTAAGATGTTAGTCAATAGTAGGTCATTCTTAATATGAGTCTTCTGGATAAGAATCTTTTGGACAAACTCAAGTGATAATCCGCTTATTAAATACCTTTGCAGTATAGATGTATGTATGTATGTGGTATTTATGATTTTGTTTATTGTTGTGTTTGTAGAATTAAATTATTTTTTGTTTGTTAACATAACGTTTTCTTTTCATACATTGAAAATTTTGTTTGAATATTTATTTTTGCAAGTGTAGTATAATTTGTGAGTGATGATTGTAGTATATATACAAATAAATATAGATAAAGGTACAGGAATAACATAAGAAAGGGACTAGAATTTTATTTAGGACTTTATTTTGTAAAAGTATATATATATATATATATATATATATATATATATATATATATATATATATATATATATATATATATATATATATAGTGTAATGAGAGTGTTACATAATATTAATTATCTCAACAATCAATTTTATGAAAAACAAAAAACTGAGAAATTAAATATCAAACTTAATTACGTATTTATCACTTAATATTTATAGTATTTTATGTTTTTTTTCTTCTAACATTGTTAATTTTCACTGATAAATATAATGGAAATAAGTTTTATGTCTTAAAAATAAAATAAAAAGGTTCAAAATGTCGTCTCAAAATAAAAATTGGTATTTCATAATGACAAAATTATCATATATTTGAGAGTTAAGTTATTAAAATACTTTTTTAAAAGATAATAGAGAAAAATAATAATAAAAAGAAAACTAACAATATATTTTAGCTTAAATAATGAACGAGGAACATGTTTAGATTTTATAACTTCAACCTATATATTTAACAAAGTCTTTATAATCATTAAGTATATCTTAAAATGTTGTCTGGTTTAGAAACATACATACATATATGAAATATAAATTAAAATTAAAACATAAATGCTTAAAAGTTTTAGTTTTCAAAAACTAATTTACTATTATTGACTAAAATAATTGCAGTAATTAAAAAAAATTGACAGTATGTTGAATAGCATTCATAATATATTTTATCTATTAAACTTAATATAAAATTAAACATTCTTATTTATGTTATTCTGCATCTTTCAACTATTTTAAAAGATAATTTTACTAAAAACTTCTTCATTAACAAATTAATTTAATAACTTCCAACAACTAATTATTATTTTAATTATTAATTAAAATTTCCACTTGTAAGTTATATACTTTTTTCAACCATACTCCATATGTATTGCTCAAAAGCGTCCACGTCCTTGTATACATTCAGTTAGTTACGCAAAGCCATAAATCGGAAACATTAACGTGTGGGGGTGGAGAATATCTAGTGATATATCAAAAATCAAACTCACATATTAGGCATGTGGTATAAGTTTCTATCAAAAGAAAAATACATATCATAGGACAACGTAATAAACTTTTCTTAAATATTTAAAAATTTATCAAACAAATTTAAAAGTTATATGTGAAATAAAATTTATAAATGCATTATATATATACACACACACACACACATATATATATATATATATATATATATATATATATATATATATATATATAGTACTTTTCAACTTATAAAAAATTGTTTACTTCTCATTTATTTGTCTTACAAAAAATATTTAAGAAGACATTTCTCCAAATAAACTTAATAATAAATAGGTGATAAGGGTGAAAAGACAATGTCATTAAAACGACACTAGAATTACCATTGGAAGTTCTTAATTCCTATGATTTAAGGACTCTTTGATTTATTGACTCTTCAAGCTAGTTATTTGCTTATGTTTGCTTAAAGATTGAGTGATCACCTGTATAAACACAAAACGACATCAGAGAATTTAATTGTCTCTACGTATAAATTAATGTGTTAGTTTTTTTAATACTAACATAAACAATTAATTGTTAGTATTAATGTGTTTTGGTTGAGTAAAAAGAAATTAGGATTCAAAACAATATGCAAGTGTATATTAAAGATATTATAATTTAATGTATGTTATTTTAGAATTCAAAAGCTATTTTTTGTTGGTAAATTTAACTTTTTAATATGATAGTTTATTTAAGTGAAAAATTGAAGTCATAGCTTATCTCTTAACTCTACTTTAGATCTTAAAATTTTGTTTTCAATTATTAATATATACATATCAATCTTAATACATTATTAATAAATTACACAAAAAATTATAATTAAAATATTGTCACAGAGATGTAAGAATTTTCACCATACAACTTATAGGTGAATCATTATATCAAAATGTATAAATTCTTACATTAATGAATATTGTAATTTATCACTATTACAAAAAAATTGCATTAAACATGTATCAATAATGACTAATACTTAACTCTTTGAAAACACTCCTTATAAAAATAAAAAGTCAACTCTTTATCTCAAAATAGTTCATGTACCCACTATATATTTAAGTTCATGCACCCACTATATATTCAAGTTTGAAATATAATTAAACTTCGTTCAACTTTTTACCATCCTATTAATTTAGATAACTAGATACTCAATAAAATATATAATATTTCCTTCATTTAATAAATTTTATGCTTAATATCTTAATATTTGGAAATCGATACCATATTTCTTTATTAATATAAATAACTAGATAATCAATAAAGTATATAATATTTCGTTTATGTAATAAATTTTATGTTAATAACTTAATCTTTAGAAATGGATACCATATTTTTTTTTAATCTAGATAATTAGATAATCGATAAAGTATACAATATTTATTTTATTTAATAAATTATATACTTAATACCTTATGAGTTAATATCATATATTTTTAAATATATCCATAAATATTAACATACTCCTATGGATTTACATTCATAAAAAAAACACAAATATATATATATATATATTAGAGTCGTTGGTTTACGGCTTGGGCGAGTACAGTTTGATCCTGTATCAAAAGTCTTCCTGAAGGAGGTTTCAGGCAAGCGTGTCCCATATAAGTGTGTGAATGGCGGTACAAGTGAGGGGTCAGGGTTTGAGAATGCTTCCGCTCGAGGAGGACTGTATCAATGTGGTGGAGGAGTGACTCTTACTTGTGGGCAAGATTGTTAGGTATTCAAGTGTGAGTCTAAGTTCCACATTGGGTAAGAATGAGAAAGTTGAGCAACATATAAGAAAGAAGACCCTCAAACCTAATGCCTTAAGGTTTTGGGTTGAAGGTGGTGTCATTCCCTTATATGTTGGCTCTTGTCTCATTCTTGTGAGATCTTCCCGATTTTTCCCATCGAATTCTCCCAGTAAGTGGTATCATATATATATATATATAAAGATCTAAGTTTTCACAATTATGAAGAAACAATAAATAATATGTGAAAGTCATAAGAGTCATTTTTTAAGTTTTATTTCTTTTATTTTTAAAAAACATTCAAAACATATATATATATATATATATATATATGATGTTACATCAATTGTCACAGTTTTCATTGAGGAAATATCGAATATTAACTATCATGGAAAATCAATATTTATAGAACTCTCTAATCAGTTGTACTCCATTCATTTCGTTTTTTTTACCGTTTAATAAAATTTTAAAATACTTCTATACTATTTAATCTTTCTTTTTTTACTATTTTTTTTAAATGACATTTAATTATTATTTTAACAGTTTAATGCAATCTTAATTATTTTTACTTTTTATTTAATACTAAATCAATACAATCTTTATTTAATATTATTTTTATTGACGATATGTCTTAAAATCGTTTGAGAATACTCCAACTAATTTAGGTATAAATATAAATATGGATAATATGAACTTTTTCAATTTCAATATATGAACAATAATATATATATATATATCGTCTTGTCTTCTTTTTTATATATTTTTAAACTACTAAAACATTTATTATTCTATTTTAAAATATAAAGAATATAATTTTTTTACTATTATTTTGCATTGAAAAAACGAAAAGCGACACAAAAACGGATGGAGAAAGTATTATTTAATCATAATTACGGTTTTTTATAACAATTATTTGACTAAATTATACTTTTTCTTCTCTGTATATGATAATTATAAAATGTAAATATATCTCATGGTGATATCGCATTATATATAAACATTTTTTTCACTCATAAATATAAAATATTACTTCATTTTTGTGAAAATTAATGTACTATTTTTAATATTTACATAATTGAAATGTATGACATATAGTAAGTTTCAGATAATTTAAATAGATAAATTAAAATATTATTATAATTTTTTTCTCATATTAAAACGGTGTTATACACCTCAACCGTGTATCATGCGAGGCCAAAGTCAAAACAAGGACGGTAGTAGAAGGAAATCAAAATTTCACTCAAATTATTGTTGAGGTTGATAGCTTTTGCTGTCTTTGTAAAGAAGCATGACTTTTCTTTGTTCAAATTATATTAATCATATGTGTTATATGCATTATTAATTTAATTTCTATACGTAAAACTTTATAATATTAGTTTTTATAAGTAGAAATACTACTCATTTAAACTGTGTCGCTGTTAACCTGCACAATCCTAATTTAATTTAGTTTTTACAATACTACACGTATTACAATCAAATTAAAATTAAATTCAATTGTGCTACGTATAAAAAAGTCCAAAGTAAGAATAAATGATAGAGTCAATGATCATCTTTTAATGATTGGAGTTCATTTGGTAATATTTGTATATAAAATCAATTTAATACATTTATATAAAGATTAAATTAAATGTTTAACTTAAATTTTCTATAGCTAAAGAGAAGGAAAAAAAAAAGCAATGAGTGGAATTAATCTATTAATTAGAAGCACATAAAACTTGAAATATATTAGTTAGTTTGATATGACAACTGAATTTATGATCTTTATCCATTTTCACATGACACCTCGGGTAGTTAGACATAGTTTTTAAAAATAATGAAAAACTACGTTATGAGTGTGTGTGTGTTTTTTTTAAATGTGAATAAGGTAATTATTAAATTATTTGGTACCTTTTATTTAATAGGATATATATTAAAGTAATTTGTATTAAAATATCTTAACTTATAAACTAGGTTAGTGGTTTATAGTTTTAAACGTATTTAATTTTTCTTTCATTAGTATCTCTTGCAATTTAATATATTTTTAAAATTTTCAAATTTTTATTACTTATTTCAATCTTATAGAGAGAAATAATTATTGCACCAATTTAATATTTGTTGGATTACTTTTTAATTTTTATATTGTTAAAATTTAAAAAAAAATTAACATTACAAACTGAAGTAACTAATACTTTCTCATTATGTTATATATAAAAAATCATATGCAATAAAAATTGTAAAAATAAATTCAATATAATAGTAGTTTAAATTGAGAGATAAAAAAAATCAAAATTTTGAAAATATGTAAAAATAAATAAATTTAAGTAATACCTATTCGTTTAAGTAATACCACTTATACGAATACAAAATATATAAAAAAATAAAAAAAATAGAAGCACCAAAAAATTAATAATTTAAAATTATAATTTTATAATATTTTTTTCTAGAAAAGATAAATTTCATTTATATAGTTATATTCTTTTGTATTTTATTTATAATTAGTTTATCAACTAATATTATGAAATACTTTTATCAATTTGAATTTTATCTGCGGCTTATAAGTTAGATTTGTGATACCCGAGGTGGTTTACATGCATTGAAGAAACAATAATGACTTCCACGGAAAATGAAAATTTGTATGAAGGTCTATTGGTCAGAGTTGTTACCGAATTATTTTGGTTGATTATAGGTGGAAAGAGGAAAAATTGGTAAGGAAGATATAAACTCATGACTTGTATATATTGAAAGTCTTCCGAGCTGAGTTATAATTTTAAAAATAACTGTGAAGTGTGTCGCAATTTATAAAGAAAAATTTACGTATAAATTTTTTTAACACTCAAATCAATAAGAATATAAACTTTTTTAAATATACAAAGGAATAATTATTGTGAAATTAATCTGTATTTATAAGTAAGTTTAGACTTGATATACTAAAAATATATATAAAATAAATAAAAATATATTAGATTAACTATGGTTTAATCAATTATTACTGTATAAATATTTATAATTATATAGTTACATCTAATTTTATTAAATTTTGATTACACTGCAGATTTTTATATCATTATTATTATTACTTTTATTTTGATGGTATCTGCATATATATCTGATGTACAAGTAGCTACAAGCTGAATCATAGTGTTTGGTTAAGAAATCTGTCAAAATAATGAAGCAGATGAAAAGTTGAAAGGTCTTGTTATCTGTCTATCACATGGAATCGAAACCTTTTTTGCACCACATGATGGGTTATTAGTTTTTATGGGACCATGCAACTTAACACCAAAATCTCCAAAAAAAGCAAAGCCCATACTGGAATGTAAGAACCAGTTCCAGAGGATAGAAAAGGAACTTGCCACATCCAAAATGCATCAATATTTGTGGCCTTACTTTTGTTACTCCTTCTGCATCATCTAAAATGTTCTAGCATATATTCTGTACCATTATCGTCCTCTGATTTCAACATGGTGGAATATTAGTTTTATCATCTCTACGGTTTTTGTGGCATTTAAATTTCAGCTGTCACTCAAGGTTTATTTGTAATATATTCTCAATTATATATCGATTATTGGGTTGTCCTGTTTTACTTCTTCTGAAGATTGTGGCTCAAAACATTGAACAATGTATTGTTTTAGTAACATGCAATGGCACCTCACACAGTGAAACAAGAGAATGAGGAGTGTTGGCAAATAATAAATGTTTTTTGTAGATGTAATGTTAGATGCTGTGCCGTTTGAGGAAAGAGAGCAATCAGTTGGCATTAATTAGTAGGGCGTTGACATTTATGGAGGAACTCATCACACTAACAATTCATTTTCATCTTCATCTTCATCTTCCATGTGTCTTGTTCTTAAAATAAGAGACTATTGGAGCCATGGCCCTTGCAAATGTTGGAAAAAAGATCTTTGGTTTTTTAATATATTCACCTCCCTTAAAAGATATACTTAAATTACATTATCATTAAGCATCTGAGGATTAGATTGTTAATCAATATACATGAGTCAGATAATAATAAGATAAAATAAAAATAAAACTTCTTATACTATTCAATATTTTGGCAAGCACCAAGAAATAATCTCTTAGATACATACTAGTAATATGTTATCCTATTTAACATCAAAATATAATAATACATGTCTTCTGACAATATTACTATTTTATTATAATATCAAATCATTTTCTTAAAACAACTTCTAATGTGGTTTTCAAACTTTTATAAATATTTCTTAAATTATAAAATTTATCTTTAATATATATTTGTTCTTGAATATTATACATTATTTCCTTTTTAATCTGTATAAGGTGTATAAAAACTAGCTAAAATATCGATGAATTAATTAGTATTAATTTTTTTGATAAAATATAATAATACTAAAACACGTTTTAAATAATTGATATATTTTTTTATCATGATATAACATTTATGAAATATTCATATTTAACCTATTTTACAATTTTTAAAAATATTTGAATATCACTTGCTTATTTTTTTTCAAATTAATAATATATGCTCAATTTACATGTAATATATATATATATACATGTGTACATGTATATATATATATACATGTATATATATATATATATATATATATATATATATATATATATATATATATATATATATATATATATATATATATATATATACATGTATATATATATACATGTATATATTTATGTATAATATTAATAGTATGATGAATACTAATCTTATACAATATAAATTGATATATTGTATACAAATTATATTTATTATATATTATTTTGTGTTACATATATTATGTATATTATTTTTGTGATTCATATATATAATATGTTGAATATTCAAACTTTTATTTTGATGTATATTATGCATATTAAAAAATATTTTTATATTATATGTATATATGGAGGTATTTTCTTATCCCTATTGTTTGCGAACTTCCTTCCTCCTCCCCAAGTATAACAACTAAATAAGGTCAATGTGATCACAACAAGAAAAAAATATCTAAATAAAATACATTTATGAGAAAAAAAGAGTATATTTTACAATATGAAGGCATTGAGATAGGAGTCAAAAATAACAAGTTTTACTTTATTTTCTTGTATACTCTATAGTTTGACAACCTCATAGTTGTGCCAGATGTTAGGTAGGGGCGTGAGTGCATGCATTCATTATAGAAGGAAACATTGAAAATAAGGTATTGCACTATATATATATATATATTCGAAGGTGATAATCCAAATCAAGAAGTTTTTTCAAAACTTAGTTGATTTAAGCAAATGCTCTGACTTGATTGATTGATGCAGGAGATGATATTTTTTAATTAGCAGAAAACACGTTTCCAGCTATGGATAAATTTCAACACACGCACTAAAATTTAAAACTAAATAAAAATATTCTACACATGGCAGTCAACAAATTTAATAAGGAATTGTATGCAAGTATGTGTTAATTTTTTCTTCATACTGATTATATTTTATTTAAGAATTATTTATTTCCCCTTCTACACATATTCAAACGAGTATGCAGATGAATCTGCCAGATCAGAATGTTGAAGTCTTGCCTTTAGATTAGGTTATTATGGGTATAATATATATGTAAGGATAAATTAGATTTGGTTTAGCATAAGAAATAAATGATAGAAAAGAGATATATGAATAGCCTTACATGAATAATAATATAATTCATTGGTGATCATCTTCAAGGCATTCACCATTTCATCCATTAAGTGCTCATTTATTTTCAAGTCACTATAAGATATTGATAAATATTAATTAAATATGACTACTTATGTTAATTTGATTATAAAGTAAAACAATATTGAGGTATAGTTGAAAATATGAAATAATATGTTCACAATGGTAAGCAATATCGGGAGTAAACCTTTTTCGGAAATAATGAAGAAACTTATCAATAATTCACAGTCTCTCTTTTTTTCTTCATAATTTAGAACCCTTTTAAGCATTCATTTTTCACGTGTTATTAATGGAATGGAATATGGTAATGGAGTTGACAAAACTGACTAAAATGCTAATTTATTTAGTTTATTTATTCCCTAATTTATAAATTTTCTGTTTATGTATTAACTAAATGTTTGTTACAGCCAATCAACTTTCATACTTATTTCAAACTAATGCAATTGATTGAGAAAGTCTCCATGTCTCCTCCCTTTTTTCTAAACATTACAAACTAACTTTGATTATAACATTAATGGTATTATGAATGTGTCAATAATTAAATAATTCCATTCAGTTTTAGATAGATTTTCAACAAATAGAATTGATCATTAACCAAATCGATATCTTTTAATACACATTTTCTTTTGTGCTGTGTTTCTTACCTGTGCAAATTGCCATTGGCTGTCATCAACCTTCGGTTGAATTATTCCAGTATTTCATAGAAATTGGTGTTTTCTTGTCAGATTCAAAGAAAATTAGGTTTAATTACAGAAGAAAAATAAACATTTTCAGCGAAAAAAACTAAATCATGTCTAAAATATTATTTTAGCTGTTAAAAAATTATTAGTTTCACTTTAATATGTCGATACAAATAAAATAATTCAATTACGTTTAAGTCATATTTTATAAAGACAGTATATTTGATTTTTAAATTTAGATCATTTTTTTTTTTCTCAAAATCGATTTAAGCTAATATACGAATATTCCTAGTGTAACATTCTAAAAATGTATATTGTTTAACATACAGTGAATCCAACAAAAAGAATCAAATTTTCAAAATAAAGTCTACACTCCTCCACATAGTCCTGGATTTGCATTTATATCTGCTCATGTATATAGTATAATCATCGCACTTTACAAAACAACAAGAAAAACAAGGGTAAACTAGTGAAAATAAAATTTTATAATATAATCAATACACGTAAAAAGAGCAAACCATATTAGCTATTCACAAGAATTTCTTAAAAGATTAACATATAAGTTTCAATACTAAATACATGTAAATAGAACAGAATATCTCAGTCATAAGAATTTCTTTAAAGTCTAGCA
>Ga0209700_109678_pt1 | contig 10858 bp, 7 predicted proteins | sample SiratroredBW_FD_187528 | JGI IMG/M metagenome (GOLD analysis project Ga0209700, IMG submission 187528) | Root nodule microbial communities of legume samples collected from California, USA - Siratro red BW (SPAdes) (version 2) | ecosystem: Host-associated > Plants > Roots > Nodule | place: USA...
ATATATATATATATATATATATATATATATATATATATATATATATATTTTGTACTTAAATTATATTACCTGTACTTAATATATATATATATATATATAGTTTGATATTGGTAAATGTTATAGTAATTTCTTTATATTAATGTTATAAGATATACACAGAGACGCGTCCACTATGGTATATCCGTGGAGCTTGACCCGTTACTTTTTTCAAAATGTTGAAATATAAACATAACACAGTATAATATAATTTAAAAATATGAAATAGTGAGATAGTTAAGTTTAGAATTATTTCTTTGTTTGGTTCGGTTTGAATATAGTCATATGTAAAAAACTTCCTTTTTAAAAAATAATTCAATTTTCTTTTAAATAAAGCATTTTTATTACTTTAAATAAACATTCTATTTTTTTTAATTCTTATACGTCAGCCAATATAAGTTTTTTCTTTCCATTTTTAGATAAAATATTTGAGAATTATTTATTTTTTAATATTATTTACATTGTAGTTAATCATTGCTGTTTTAAGTATTATAAATGATTTTATTTGTAAGTTAAACATTTTATTAACGTTCTCTCTATCTTATTTTGATTAAAATACATTTAAAATTTAATAGTATTAATTAAATCTTGTCATCGTTTAGCATTTTTATTAACTGTAATTATTAAGACTTGAAAGAATCTATATTTATATAAAAATAATAATGATTAATATTTATAATCTCGTTAACTAAAAGCATTTAATCATATATAAAATATGTTTTTTTTAATGTTTTAATACTTCAATTTTGAATATATATGTTTGTATATATTGTATGAAATTTGTTGAATGTTTGGATTACTTTAATTTTTCTAACTGACTTTTTTAATTTTACGGTGGTAATTTTTAATTTCTTTATTGTCATCTATCTACATCTTATTTCATATATATATATATATATATATATATATATTTTCAATTTGTATGGAACATTTTAGCCAAAACAAATATTAGATTTGTCTAACACTAAGCTAATAATTTTGTTAAGTTATAAATTAAGGAATTTATAAGTTCAGCTACTAAAGTAAAGGCTTATTTTTTATTCAACCTACGAAGATCCTTCCAAGAAATTGATTAACATGTATGTTATTAGATTTTAAATGGCTGTTGTCATTTTAAATAAAATTGAAAGACATATTAATATTAACATAATAATAATTATATCAATAATTAAATTTAAATCCCAAAAACAAAAGTAATACGATAAAAAATGCAAATACTCTTTGTATTTCAATTAATAATTTTTTATAGTAATATATTTTTATTAATTTACTGTAATATCATGTTAGTGTGATTGTTTCAGGTCATTGTTTATTTATTTATGAAGACATATAAAATACTCCAAACTTTTTAGTTCGTTATGTAATTATTTTTTTGTGTTTGAGAAAAATGACCCCTTAAATTTTAAACTTTTTTTTCATATGAGAAGAGGTAACTATCTCATATTTTATGAGAATGGAAATTATTATATAAAATAGATACTTATTTTTATTAAATCTTCTTTGCTTACTTAAAAAAAAAAGCTGATAATTTTTAATAAGATTCCTTTTCAATATGTTTTCTATTTACAATTATCAAATCCAAATAGTAAAATAGAAAAATCTGATTAAAATTTCACTCATATCAAGTGTTTTCTAATTATCAGACGAGTTTATACACTATACAATTTGAGAACAATTTTAATGTCTTCCAAGAGAATTTTTTAAGCCACTAATATACTTTTACCTTTTATTTTCTTTTTAATATTTTTTTTAATTTTTAATTCTTAAAATAACACTATCATTTTGTTTGTTTGACTGTTTGAAACCTAATAAATTTTTACAATTACTATGTTACCTTTTATTACTTTTTTAAATACAACTTTTTATTTTTATAATAACTATAATATCTTTAAAAATAGGTTGTTATAATTATCAAAACTATTATTTTTCTTTGTTTGTAACATTTAGTCTAACAAATATTATTGTTAGTTAAAATTAAGATAAAAAATAATATAAGATGATTGAATTAAAATTTTAAAATAAATTTTAATTGGATAAGATAGATCATAGTAATTTTGTAACTAAATTTTTATATTAAAATTGAAATTAGAAGAAAAAATTATATTAAATTATAAAATTGTTTTTTGAATTAAAATTTATACTTTTAATTTCTATAATGAAAGTCTTTTAAATACTTATACTAATTAAGTATAGATAATTTCCCAAATGAGTGATTTGTTTTAAATTTAATTTAAATAATTATTTTTAAAGGATCATATAACATTGTTAAAAGTGCCTATAGCAAAAGAGAAAGAAAACGAGTTAGAAGAGAAACACTAATCATAAAAAATTGTCCTCAAAATAGTGAAATTAATATATAATCCCTACCCAATTGATTAAATTAAAAAGGAAGGATAAAGTGGTGACAGAAACCTCCATTTTAGCGAATACGATAAGCTGAATCAGCAAGCAAAGGTGAGTGCGAACTTGGCACTAGTATTTGGTAATTATCAGAAAACAAGGTTCGTTAAAGCACCATCTCGCGCTGACTCTGGGTAGTTTCCATCGCCAATACGACACCGCTAATGCGAGTCCTCGTCGTCGTTTAATGCTCTTGCTTTTAGTTCACCGAGAAAGATAAAAAAGCGTTAAAACGCAGCGTCTCGAAAGCTACGAGATCTCAAACCCGCGGTTTCGAAGCTTTTTCTGCGATCAATGGAGTTCGACCCGATCCCAATCGGTTCGTGCTCCAAAGAAAACCAGGCGATCTACAAGGACTGGTTCAATTACGCTGATTCAGGTACACTCTCACAGCACAACACATTTTTTCAGTGACTTTTGTGTTCCTTATTTTTCTTCAAAAATTCACCGTACACTTCGTTTTTTTCAGATAGCGATGGCCGCATTACGGGGAGTGATGCCACCAAGTTTTTCTCCATGTCCAATTTGTCTCGGCAAGATCTTAAGCAGGTTTTGTGTTTTCCCGTTTTTGTTTGTTGTTGTTGTTTTTTGCTTTGAAACATGAATGAATATAGGTGAGAAAGGGAAGTAATCGAAATCATGACCAAAATTCTAAGATGCTATATGATTGCTTGCTTAGTGGATGAAGTGAAAAGTGATAACAGTTGAGAGTTATTACCACGCCCTACTCCCTTTATTCTCTCCTCGTTATTGAAATAAAGCGAAACATGAACTGCCTCTCATGAAGGATACCTGTAGTCACTAAAAAAAAATAAAATTAAGCAAAGTTTGGTTTTCAGTGTGCTTGCAATTGTAGAGAAAAGATAAAACTGAGATTATTTGCTTTTACAAATCGGCCAATTTTGGTTTAATGTTCACTTATAATCTCATTCATTTCATACAGTAAGTAACAAAATGTTGTTTGCTTTCAATTTTTGTTTGCTCTCTTCTGCCTTTGCTAGCAAGCTTGCATAGGTGAACTTTGAACTTCCCCTGCACTTCCTATCTTAAATTCCTTTCCTTTTTCAATTTGCCCAGGCAGACTTAGTTGTTGGTCTTGAATCAGTTCTCTGATTTGTTAATGCCTCATATTATCCAGTTCCTACACTGGTTTTGATTTTTGCAATTCCAATTCAAAACTGATGCATTGTGACTATAGCATGACATGACATCTTATTATTTCATTATAATATTTATTTTATACTGAAATTTTGAACTCTTACAATTTATCTCATGTAGAAGTCTGCTTCGGTATAGTTATCTCTAACAACTGAATGGTTCAGGCTGGTAGTGGTTGTGTTGTTTATGTAATAGGTTGTACTTGCTGATTAGTATCTATTTTATCTTTTTCTTTCTTTCTTTCTTCCTAACTAAAGTGTCTATTTGTTTGCTTCTGTACCAAAATAAGGTGTGGGCAATTGCAGATACTAAGCGGCAAGGATATCTTAGTTTCTCTGATTTTATCATTGCTATGCAGGTAAAAATGTTTATATATCTTTTGAACTTTAATGCAGATAAATTTCCAAATCTTACTCATTTGAAATGTAGCTAGTTTCTTTGGCTCAATCTGGGCACTCAATAACACCCGATTTGCTGACTAGTAATGGTAAGTTATGTATAATGTATGTTTAGATTTTTCTTATTACTTTGTTTGAATAACATTTAATAATTGGATTAGTTTGTAATGCACATTCATGCTGCTATGCGTGTCCACATATGTTGATTCTGAATGTCTTCTTGCAGATTTAACCTAATGGATTTTTTTTTTTCAGTTGATTTTACAAATTTGAAACCACCCGTAATGGATGGTTTGGATGCATTACTAGTTGTAAGTATTTCTTTATAAGGTCTTTTTCTACAGTGTTAAATATTTTATGCTTATTTTGTGAAAGTTCTGACCACTGGAATTTGTTTACCCAGAAGAAAAAGAATAAACATAAAGAAGTTGACACAAATGGTAATATAATTCTCGTTCTACCAAATATGGACGTTCATATTGATTTTATTTTCTTTTTATATTCTTTCCTTTTGAAGATCTAGTCTAAGTTTAGTAATTACAGGTAGTTCTCAATTGCAGCCATCACCATCAAGTAGTTGGTTTTCTTCAAAATCATCAAAAAAGGCAAGCATTCAGTTACTGTTAATTTGATGGATTCTTTGTGCATTATCGTTACCTTCCAGTCCACTAGAAAACATACTGAATATTCATTTCATGTTTTCAAATAATGACCAACTTGATTGTCATTCTTTACCTTCTTTAGGTTGTTCTGGTTTGGTGTTGTGTCATCTTGATCTTGAAAAGTATATTTGAGAGACATCTGATTTGGTTGCTCTCTGTCTTCTATAAGACGACGAACCAAATATATTTAGGTAATTATTAGGAGCCTGTAACCTACCTTATTATTTGATTTCAATGTGTGTGCTTAACTTATTTTAGCCAATATGAAGCCTGGACACCCTCCTGAATGGCGTGTCCCTGTGTGTCTGTTACCAACACTCTCATTCCACATGTTTAATGTGCTAGGGTTTTCGAATTCTGTTTGAATTCAAATTTCCCACTCATTTTGGCTCTTCTTGGACGTCCACCCACACTATAAATAAGTGTGCTAGGTTCATGTATTTGCTAACTTTGAATGAGTATTGAAATGCTGCCAAATTTGAGTCTCTACTTGTTCTTAAGTTCTCTCTAGGTTAGTCTCCTTTCTAAGACTCTACTTAGACTCCTTCCTAGTTGAGTTAGCCTAACCTCTCACTAGACTACTCTCCTTTCCACTTCAAATTGCCGAGCATACCTTCTACTGCTTCATGCTTCTGCAATTTTCATACATAGTCCATTCAAGAAGAAACTCAAAACAACATGAAGAAGGAGCTTGTCTATCATTATCTTGTTTCTTCTTTTTGGCTTGACAAAAAATGTGTACTTTGTCTCACGGAAATCTAAAGAGCTAACTTTGTCTAATATTTATGAATCAAGTTAACATTATCCTAAAGGTCATCATCCTACATATATGTTCTTTAGGACCTTTTATCTGTATATGTTACCTCTTTACTATTGGCAGTTCTTTAAAATTGTCAAATATTTCTTTCATAAGTCTTTTTACTTGTATTTGTGATACATTTGTTCATAGGTGCCTCTTTCCTCAGTGACATCAATAATTGATGGCTTGAAGAGACTTTACCTCAACAAGTTGAAGCCATTAGAAGCCACTTACCGTTTTAATGATTTTGTATCGCCGTTATTGGTGAGTAAGTAATTTTGTGTAGGTTGTTACTACGTTTTGAATATCTAGAAAGATATACAATTAGTTTTTATTATTGATTGTATTATTTTACATTCTGTAGACAAATAGTGACTTTGATGCCAAACCAATGGTTATGCTTTTGGGTCAGTACTCAACTGGTAAAACAACATTTATCAAACATCTGCTTAAAAGTAGTTATCCAGGCACGTAATTCTTCTTTCTCTATATACCCATTGTATCTCTTGCGCCTCTTATATGTGTTTTATGAATAATAATTCTGTCTCCCTGCAACAGTTTCCTACTAATCCTTCTGATTACGATATGAACAAAGTATTGGAAGTTTTAAACGTCTGTAAAATATGAAATGCATTTCTTTATTTATTTTGATATTCTTTGCAAAACTTTAGGAAGTTTAATAGGATGATATAGCATTACTTTTAAAATATATTGTTACTAATCTCTGTCATGTTTTTCCCATAAATGTTGATAGGAGCCCATATTGGACCTGAGCCAACAACGGATAGGTTTGTTGTTGTCATGGTATGTGTAAGCCAAGCCAATTCATTTCTCGTGACTCTATTATTACGTTCAGTGTTTTTTCAGTTTTAAACATGTAAATCAATTTGGCTTCTAAATCATGGCAATATTCAACATCTTGGCAGACGCTATGAATTGCCGACACTGCTATTTCTTGCAGTGTTGGAATGCCAGTCAGTCATGCTTCCAGCACTAGCACTCCTTTGATATTCGTATGAGATGCGTTGGTCACTGCTGACATGGTGTATAATTAAAAGAATTTTTTTATGACTTGTTTCTTGACTCAGTCAACTGACACCTAAATATGGCTTTAGAATTCGAGGCATAGGACAGTTAACAAATTGAAAAAATATTTTAACTTTCAGAACTCAAATTAAAATATAAAGGGTAGTATAAAAGTATTTAAAACAAATAAAATGCTAATATAAACTTTTGTAGGGAAAATGTAAAATGACGCTTTTTAAATTTATTTTGTTAGAATTTAGCAAGTTATTTAGAGGGTCAATATAGAAACTCAGATTCTCAATTTTGATATTTTGCGATGTTACTCATTTTTAGTTTCATTTGGGTTGCAAATGCTAATGCTCATACATATGTGTATGCTGAGGTGCCTTTTGTCTATGCTTCATAGTATGGAAGTTCAAAAACTTGACAGTGGAACTATGTAGTTTGTACCATAGCATTAGTGCCAAGATTTGATGGTTTGGATTGTTTTCTTAAGGCTTAAATATGTTTTTAGTCCTTTAACTTTGGTATACTTTCTCTTGGCCCTCCAATTAAAAAGTTTCGATTTTTAATCTTCTGATTTTGAAATGCCTTTTATAGTCATTGGCGTTATATATTAATAATGATGATGCTGATGTGGCAAACAATGATTTACTTAACATTTACCAACTGGATTTAAACATGGTTTTTTGAAAGTTTGTTAAATTTTTTGTTAACTCCATTCAAGGAACCCACATCCTTGCTGCGTACACCCCATCATGACTTTTGTCTAACCATTCTTTGACAATGGGGTTGAAACGAATCTGAAACAAATCTGCGTAACAGTCGGAAACCCCCATTAGGTTGAGAGAAAAGAGAGAGAACATATTTAAGTGTGAAATTCACAATACTAAAGGAGAAGTCGGGAATTCAGTAAAACAATAACCACGAGAAAAGAAAGGGAAGAAAACAATGGCATGTACCACTAAAACCTCCCGCAATTTAGCTTCGACATCAATAATGTTAAGAAACCTAAACACTTTTTTGTTCTTCAATAGCAAAGGGAGCAACAGTGGAAAGAAAAGAGCAATAATGTTTCATTCTGCTGGAGAAATATTTAGGAGGAATAGGAGGAACATGGTTAAGTTATATGTGAAACATCAATCACAATGGGCTGGGTTTACAAATTTACCTTCTCCATGACTTGAGAGTGAACAAAAAATTTATTCAGCTTTCGAAAAACGATGTCATTCAATTAAACCTACGTCACAAAAGTTAAGTAAACCACCATTTGTTACATCAGTGATGCAACTAATGTCGCCTAACACAAGAGACTATAAAAGGCATTTCAAAAAGTAGAAGGACTAAAAAGAGAAATTTCTTAGTTGGACGGGCCCCCAAACTTGGAGGACTAAAAACATATTTTAGCCTTTCCTTAGTAATCCTTTATCTTTTAACTAGTAAATGGTACTAATGTACAGTCTGGATCTGATGAGAGAACCGTTCCTGGAAATACTGTTGCTGTCCAAGCAGACATGCCATTTAGTGGCCTTACAACTTTTGGCACAGCATTTTTGTCAAAATTTGTGTGTTCACAAATGCCTCATCCTGTAAGTTGATCTAGATCTGTTCAAAAATATTTACAAGATTTTCCTTTATAGCATTTGTACTTGACTCTTTCAAATGTCGAAAGCTACTAGAACACATCACATTTGTTGACACTCCTGGAGTTTTATCTGGAGAAAAGCAAAGGACGCAACGGGCATATGATTTTACGGGTGTAACATCTTGGTTTGCTGCCAAGTGTGATTTGATACTCCTATTGTTTGATCCTCACAAACTTGACATCAGTGATGAGTTCAATCGTGTGATATCATCCTTACGGGGGCATGATGACAAAATTCGAGTAGTTTTGAACAAGGCAGACCAAGTTGATACCCAACAAGTAAGAGCTTGAATGGTCAAACTTCTGAATCTTTCACAACCTACTCCAGTGAAATCTAACCTATATTTGTCCTTACCTTGTAGTTGATGAGGGTTTATGGAGCCTTAATGTGGTCACTTGGGAAGGTGCTGAAGACACCTGAAGTAATGCGTGTTTATATTGGGTATGTCGCATCATTTATGTATATAATTGTCTCTCAATGTTCAAATGTTGTCTTTGTTATAGATAGTTGGGGAGAGACTAGTTGTTGCTACAGTTGTAAGTTTTTGAAATTGTTTTGTATTGTCATGAAGTTGTTTGTGTTAATGCCATTTTAGCTCCGGAAGATTTCTTCCAGACCACCTCCCCCATGTTCTGTGCAATTTATACATGATGATATAACTGAATTTTTGTTTCCTTGTTTATGAGATTGACACGGCCTCATTTGCTCATAATCAACCTTCTTTTTGCAGCTCCTTCAATGACGGGCCCGTAAACGATGCCGCCACTGGTCCACTTGGTAAGGAGCTCTTTGAAAAGGAACAAGATGATCTTCTTTCGGATCTAAAAGATATACCAAAAGCAGCTTGTGATCGAAGAGTGAGTTATTTACTTAACCAAATTTATTTATTTTCTCATAAACATAGTTTTCAATTAAGGGTGTGTTTGGTTGTTTTTTCAGTTTTTTAAAATTATTTTATTAAACATTTTTCAAAATTTAATTTTTAGAAGTAAGAGTGGGGAGAGAATAGTTTCGAAAACAGATTTCAAAAACTACTCCAATCAAATATATTTTTTAAACACAGGAAACAAATTTTTTTCTGGAAAGGGCCCCTATGCTTTCCTAGCTTTGCAAAGAAATTATGAAGATTAAAGGATAGATAGCTGGGCAGTGGACATGGTGAAACTAAAGGAAGTCTGCCTTTTGATTAGATTGTTCTTTCTTTGTTTTGAAATTATAAAAAGAAAAGTAATTTTATCAGGTCTTTAGTGTCATTATGTCCATACACAGGTTGTATACAATAGTCTGCTTTTCCTGTTATATAAATTCTATAGTTGCATCTTGTAAGTGGTTATCTCATTTTCAATTTCAGTACCGGTTTATATTTAATTTGATGGAGTTACCTTTTTGCATAAATAGTTTTATCATATATTGTAGATCAATGAGTTTGTAAAACGTGCCCGAGCAGCCAAGATCCATGCGTATATTATCAGTCATCTTAAAAAGGAGATGCCTGCTATGATAGGCAAATCTAAAGCTCAGCAAAAGCTCATTGATAATTTGGCAGCTGAATTTGGAAAGGTATGGATCTATCTGTATGTCCACTTTGCTTATCTGCTTGTCTTAGACAACACTTATATTGTATACGAATGACTGACAAATTTGAAACAGGTGCAAAGGGAGTTCCATTTACCTCCTGGCGATTTCCCAAATGTAGAGTATTTCAGAGAGAGATTGAGTGGTTACAATATTGATAAGTTTGAAAAATTGAAACCAAAGATGATACAAGCAGTCGATGACATGTTAGCTTACGACATTCCTAACCTCTTGAAGAATTTTAGGAATCCCTATGATTAAATTTCTGAGCAATTGAGTCAGTGCTATATTAGATTAGTGATAGTGACGTTTATAGCACACATTTAACGGGGTCTTTGTGCAAAATGTATGTTCGTCATGGCATCTTTATGTGCCATCCGATGGCTTTGTTTCTACCTCGGAAGTTTTATTATTCAATTTATGTTCTTTTATTTTGTATATTTTGTCTTCTACAACAAAGTATCCAGACAGAAAATAAAGGTAAAACATATTTTAGTTGTTTGTATCAGGCTTTGTGTTTAGTTTTGCCAAAAATGATGATTAACAGGCTGGTCTCGTTGTCTAGGAAAGATATTGCTTTGGTAAATTTGAATTGATACTTGATTTTCCTAGTTAAATATGGAATGCAGAAGAATGAATCCTTTGAGGGAAGGTCAGTGTTACTATGTTTTCATGCATGACCATATCATATTATTTACTATTGCGCTGATAAAAAAAAGTTACTATTTACTGTTGAAAAATTGAAATATTCCATTGCTGCATATACGATTTTGTTTCAATAACAAGTTGAATAAGAAAGTGCCTTTTGGTTTGGTTAAACCTTGGATGTTGTCAATTTTCATGCATAAGTATACCCTTCGTGCTCGCACGCTGCTGAAAAAAATAATATTGGATAGAGAAGACACATAGTCACGAGATTACGGTCAAACTCAATTTCGCCCAGGCCACCACTAAATAATTGGCTTTTTAAAAATATTATAAATTCTTTTTATCAATTCCTTTATCTTTATTTCGTATAATTTTATACTACATCATTCTATTTTTCTCACTTTACAAGTATTGACACTGTATTTGAAAAATGGTAGCATTATCTGTTTGTCATTTAAGTTTGTGAAATATAAATTTAGAAAAAAGTATTTTTTTCGTTTTTTTTTTTTG
>Ga0209700_109681_pt1 | contig 10854 bp, 9 predicted proteins | sample SiratroredBW_FD_187528 | JGI IMG/M metagenome (GOLD analysis project Ga0209700, IMG submission 187528) | Root nodule microbial communities of legume samples collected from California, USA - Siratro red BW (SPAdes) (version 2) | ecosystem: Host-associated > Plants > Roots > Nodule | place: USA...
ACAACAAACCAAACAGATTTATCAGAATTTAAATGGTTTAGACAGACTTGATTAATATGCAACTGCGGAAGCGACCTAATTAACTATACTGAAACAGAAAGAAGTTAACAGCACAGAATGAACTGGTCAGATTCAGTCCAGTTAACAGTTCCAATTATTAAGAACCAATCAAGAATAAAATTATTTTTATAAGAGAAACAATTATTAAAAGATGATTAAGTCTTAAACCATTAGAGTCCAGTTATTGAATCTGAAAACAGTTTACAGTACACAGTGAACCAAACAATTAAATAAGTGACCAAGATAGAAAAAGAAGATTCAAGAACACAAAGATTTTTATATTGGTTCACCCAACAAAATGGGCTACGTCCAATCCCTCACATACAGTAAGGATTTCACTAAAAATGATCAACCTGATCAAGTTTACAACACTTGCCAACAACAAGCAAAAGCTACTCCCCGCAGCAAACCACTGCTGAACCTACAGCAGACCAAGAAACCACACAAAGTCCACTGTGTTTTTCAAGAATACCCTTGCTGAAACCTACAACAAGTCACAGTTATACAGAATCCATTGTATAACCCAGAAACGCCTCCCTTCTCCCCGTAGTAGACCACTGCTGAACCTACAGCAGAACAAGAAACCACACAGAACCCACTGTGTATTTCAAGAACACCCTTGCTGAAACCTACAACAAGTCACTGTTATACCGAATCCACTGTATAACCAAGAAACACCTCACACTACTTCCCGTAGTAGGCAAACCACCAGTAAAGACTCACTGTACCACGAATTACACTCTAGTAATTCAAGAACTCAGTAGCAGTTTTAATACAATTGAAAGATTTACACAGAAATCAACTAATGAAAGCGACTCTATACAACAGATCAGAAATGTAAGAAGAAATAGGTATAGAGTGCTTAGGCTGAGGTCAGAACAATGATGTAGAAATGTGCAGTCAGTTTCCAAGCTCCAGCAGAATGCAAAAATTCAGTTCTTGATGAATTCTTTGAAAACTTCAAATTGATCTTGATCTCAAAAAGTGGTAGCGTTTTCTCTTGCTTTGAAAAATCTCAACTCAGTCAAAGTAGTATGTTCTAAAATTCTTTATGTGTATCTTTCTTTTGAAAATGCACCAGCTATATAAACAGTTGTAGTGACAACTGTCAAACTTTAATCGATTGATTTGACACTCAGTCGACTGAATTTTAAAAGACATTTAAAACGGTTTATCAAAATTTGAAATCTATTTTTAATGATTTTTAAAACTTTGCTAAAGCCAATTTTCACAATGGAACTTATCAATGATCAACACATTGATCATCACAGATTTTAACCTCAATCTAGACACACCAACACCATCTAAAGCCTAGACCCAAAAACTCCATTCTCCATGCAAACTCCATGTATCTCACTTGAAAGCACTTGGTCTTGACTTGGTCAACTTGGCTGGTTTCTTCGAATTAACTCAGCAGCTTTAGTTGTAATTGGTTTGTCTTCATCAAATCAATATAGCAGCTTTTGGTGCTAACACAACTTATCTATCCTTCAGAATTACATCTGCCCTGATTATTCACCTAATATAAATTAAGATACATAGAAGCAAGGTTGTTAGCACCAGTGGGCTGCTATGATGATTTGATGAAGCCAACCAAGTGAAGAAGTTCAAGACCCTAAGAGCATATGTGGAATGCATGAAGACTTCATGAAGATTGAAGACTTGGTCTAGAACTTAGGAGTGTGTGTTGTGGGGTAAGGTTGAGGTCTAATTAGTGAAGCATGCAATCTTAATCAATGATAAGCTCCAAATATATTTTCTGAATTAACAAAAGTTTTGAAAAATCATTAAAATCAAAACTTGCGTTTTAAATAACTGTTTTAACTAACTGGAGAAAAACAGTCGACTATTTGAAGATTCAATCGACTGAATTTTTAAATGACAGTTATGTTTAAATAGCTGGCGCGAAATTTTTGGAGGTTAACGAAAATCATTTTTACACATTTTCTAAGCACGAAAATTTGAAATTCCAAAGAGAGCAAAGAGAGCAAATGCGCCCGCGAGTCTTGTGATCAAAGATCAATCAAAGTTTTCATCAAGAACTGTTTTCTTGAACTGCTGCTGGAGCTATCATTTGACTGAGACTGTTCTTCGCTGATTTGATCATCAAGACTAAGCCTTCTATACCCTTTCTTATTACTTTTGTCATTCTTTGTATAGAAGTGCTTGTATTGCAGTAACTGTGTTCATCCTTCATCTGTATTGACATTTCTGCTGCGTTCTTGAATTGCCTGGGTTGGTAATTTTGTTCTGTATAGTGGGCTCTGTACAGGATGCGACTTGTTGTGGGTTTCAGCAAGGGTCGTTGTGAAACACACAGTGAGGTTTTGTGTGGTTTCCTGTTCTGCTGTGGGATCAGCAGTGGTCTACTGCGAGTTGCAGTGAGACGTTTCTGGGTTATACAATGGGCTTTGTATAACGTTACTTGCTATGGGTTTCAGCAAGGGAGTTCTTGAAGCACACAGTTGATTCTGCGGTGTTTCTTGTTCTGCTGTAGGTAGCAGGGGTTGGCTGCAGAGTGCAGTGTCGTCTTGCTGTAGGCAAGTGCTGTAAACTGGATTAGGTTGATCAGTTTAGTGAAATCCTTATTGTGTGTGAGGGACTGGACGTAGCCCGGTTGTTGGGTGAACCAGTATAAAAATTTACTGTGTCCTATTTTTCTCTTGCTCTCTCTCTTTATTGTTCTTGCTAATTGTTGCTGATTTTCTTGAATTTTCAGAATTAAGTGAATCTTGCTAATTGAATAACTTCATCATTTTCTGAAAGCATTTTTAGTAACAACTTAAAATCATTTATTCCATTTTAACTCAGTCTAATCCAAACTACTTGAATCTGTTAATAACCTGTATATCAGTTTCCTTTAAATTTGCATTTTTGCAATTTGCTGGGTTTACTGTTTATCAGTTTGTTTTCCAGAAAACCAAATCTTTCACTATATAAAATTGTTTTCAGAATCTATAATTGAACTATAATTGATTTAAGACTTAAACATCTTTTAATAAGTGTTTCTTTAATAAAAAGAATTTTATTTCTTGATTGATTCATTATAATTCGAACTGTTGATTGAATCACAGTTGATCAATTCATTCTGTGTGGTTAACTTCTATTCTGTTTCTGTGTAGTAAACTAAATCGCTTCCGTACTTACATTTGAATTGTGATAAAATTGTTTGACTTGCTGCATTGTACTGTGACTGGATTATATTCTGTTTACTGGTTCATTCTACTGTCTTGCTCAGTAAAGTCAATAAAGATCCAGTTTATTAAACGAATTTGAATTTCTTAAAAGGTCAACTAGTTTTTTGAAAAAGATTTTGAAATCCAATTCACCCCCCTCTTGTATTTCAGCCAAAACAATTTCTTTCAAAGGTCGATCCTTGTCGAGTCCTTTAATTTAAAAATCTCATTTTTGTTTCATTTTTATTTGTTTTTTTTATTTGCTATGCTCCTGCTTTGCTTATTTTATTGCTATTATTTTTTTATAAAAATTAAACATTCTAAAAAACTATATTTGTCGTTATTCATTTTGATTAAAGGTACTGTCGTTAGACTGGTATTGTGGGGTGCTAATACCTTACTCACACTTAATCGACTCCCGAATCCATTCTTTAATTTGCAGACGGCCTTTTCCTTTTCTTTGAGTTTTCCATAGTTTTCCATAATAAACTATGATGGCGACTCCATTTCATTTTCCACCCTTTCCATTTTTTAAAATTTTTCCATTTTTGGATCATCGTCAGTCCGATCGTCGACGAGGTCGCGACGACAAAAAAATCCAAAGATTCTTTAGTATTTTTTATTAACTATAATAGAGAACATTATGAATAAATGAAATATAATTTCAGACTACAAAACAATTAATGAAGAAAAAAGAAAAAAAGAAAAACTAAAAAAAAAATAGCTTGAGCAAGAATTTTTAGCTTGAGCGAGAATGAACCTCACTTGAACAAAAATTGATCCCAGAGCACTTTTTTTTCCACAAAGAGCTCATTTAGGTTAGATGTATCTCGCTCATACAAGTTGTATCTCACTCAAACAAGTTGTATCTCGCTCAGACAAGACTTACAGAGTGAATTTTTTTTCCACAATTCGGTTGAGGGAGATTCCTGCTTAAGCGAAACTATTAGAAAATTAGAAAATGATTTTTCAAAATAATTAACTTCTATATACTACCAAGTATTAACATGCATTCAAGGAAGACCAAATTAAGGGTATATACTCCTTAAGGTGCTTCAAAACATACATATGCACCTGCTTGTGTACATAGTGTAGTCATCGCAATTCAAACACAACAAGACAAGCAACAGTAAGCTAGTGAAATAATGTTTTAAACTTGTAAAAGTAGAAAGAATTGAAGATAATAGATTTAAGATTTAAATATCAACTCTCAAGTCAAATACAAATAAGTCTATCATTCAATCACAAACTTTTATATTTTATTCCAAACCTATTGACTTCACAATGATCCATTTGCAATCATCGTACTTTGATTTCCTTTCAATCCCCAATACTCTAATCTCATTTCAATCAAAATGATTGCATATAGACTCGTCATTCAGTCATAACAATAATCATATCATTTCAACCATTTTGAAACTTATAGATGCATATGTAACCATGGTATCTTGATTTCCTTTCAACTCCTAGTACACTAGTTTCATTTCAGCCAAAATGATTATATATGATCCTATAACTTAATCATCACACATAACACATCAATACAATCATATTGAAGCATATAAATGTATATGTAACATGGTATCTTGATTTCCTTTCAACCCTTAGTATACTAGATTCATTTCAACCATAATGATTACATATAAGTCTATAACTCAGTCATCACACATAAAACATCAATTCAATCATACTGAAGCATATAGAGACATACTTAAAACCTTGATTTCCTTTCAACTCCCAATACATTGTTTTCATTTCAATTCCATCATACACAACCATATCAATCCAACAATTCACAATGTTCAGAAACAATTTTTGCCTATCAAGTTATCAATATCACAATTCATATTAAATACATAATCAACTTTTCTCATCACTAGACACATCTGTAGTAGAAATTGAAACTTCAAACCAAAACTCATCACACTCAAAGCTTTTAATGGCGATTCGCTATCAAGTTCTCCAATCAGGCAATAACATTTATGGGAATCTAGAACAAGTTATCCAAATAACACTAAATTTCAATATAATCTTAATAAAATTGAAAGAAACACTTTTCTGAACTGTTTCCTCTAAGATTGATAACAAAAATATAATGAAAAATAAAGAATAAATGATTCTCAAAATAAATAGAAACTTACTTTAATTAAAATTATGATCAGATAGGCTCTTCAGCTTCTAGAAAACTTAATCAAATTATGGAAAATAAAGTACGAAAAACAAAAATGAGAGAGAAGAAACAGAGATGGAGAGGTGTGAGAGATAAAGCTATAGAAAGTGTGTGAAGCTTCGGGATTACAAATAATAATACTAATAATATTATTTATAATAATAGTGATTATAATAATAATAATAATAATATAAATGATAATATTAGTTATTAATATAAGATCGGGCACTTCCTAAGTAATTTTATATATAGATATTTGAATCTTAAAATTGGAGATGAAATATATTTTTTTTTTATTCTCGCATGTCTTAAGAATCCACAAGCAGAATAAAATAATTTGTCTGTGTGTCCAATTATTTAGGACCTGAAGTTATTTTATGTTCTTTTATAAAACATTTCATATCAATTATATTATTAAATGTTAAATTTTGTTATATTTATAACGGTTACTATTATTCTTTTTTAATAAGATTACATAAAAAAATATGCTTTATTATAAATGTTTAAGTGTTGTATTATTATTTATTCTTTAAAAGAGTAATCTTTTATTTGAATTGTAATATTCAAAATTGAATGATAAAGAACAATATATATATATATATATATATAACAACCTAGAAAATTTGTCATCTGAGTAAAAATGGTAGAAGTGAAATGAGCACTTGATTATTATATTATTAAACTAAAAATGCGTATTTATAGGAAAAGTAAGTAGTCAAGTCTCATTTCTACTCGAACCATCATCTCTCTAAAACCCCTAACTCTCTTTTTTCCTCTGACTTCTCTCTAAGCCTCCGCTTCCCTACCTTATCAGTTTCTCAAGCGGAGCTCACCATTGGACTCGTGACAGAGAATAGAGCAAGTCTACCCGATCAGATCGTTAGAGTAAGTTCGTTTTCTGCCCTCTTCCCTTACAGCCACTTTTAGGTTTTCGTTTTCCTCTACCTTATGAGCTTGCATGTGGCCTTTGAGTTATCAGATAATGCCTTTGTGAGCTCAATTCCCTAGTGTTTTAGTTTGATCGTTGATCAGAGGTCTTTTGGTGCAGATTCGAGTTCTTGAAGATCTTAGGCTTTGGGGCTATTAGAGAGAACTTCTAGTGCAATTCAGGTAAGGGAAGCTGACTTCCATTTTACTTGATCCCAAATTTGTTTGTGAGTTAGAGTTTCATTCAAAATATGCATGTGAAAATGCATCTGTGATGGTTTATATGGTGGCATGAAATTTAAGTTAAGTTTGAGATAGTTTATTCATTCTGGTATGCATGATGAGTATGTGGAAATTGATGGAATGCAAGTTGAATTTCTAGTTAAGTTAGTAATCTGAGACATGTGGACTAGCTCTGTGGTAGTAAAAACTGCATAAATTATTTGATAACTTATGTTTTTTTGCATAATTCGCCCAGGCGAAAATGGTTTCGAGTAGCAAGTATGCTCTCTGGACTGTTTTTGCCTAGGCGAGAAAGTAGTTTCGCTCAAGCGAGGATACAGTCCACCAGGCGAGAAAGCCCCTGGAGCAAGTGTGCTATTTGGAGTGTTTTCGCCTAGGTGAGAAATCTTTTGCCCAAGCGAGAGTATTTTTGCTAAGGCGAAAAAAGACCCTGCTCTTTGGACTACTTTCGCCCAAGCGATAAATTTTTTGTTCAGGTGAGGGGTATTTTCCCCAAGCAAAATTGGTCTAGCTTAAGCTAAAAAAAAGAAGTTTTTTTTTTGGCTTTTTGTTTTCGATTATTTAACTCTTTTGGAATGCAATGTATGTATTTAATAAAATAGATTAATTGATAATTTAAGTTTAATTATATTGATGGTTTAGTGACTTCTTTAAAAGTTGAGATTGAATTGGAGATTGAGATTTAAAAGTGAATGAATGCATGAGTAGAGATCTATATTGTGATGTGATATTGTTAAAAGTGTCGATAAAGTTGGTCATAGCCTAGGCATAGTGTTTTCAGGAAAGAAAACACCCGTGTCTAGGTTAATTAGGAAGTGTATTGTCTAAGGATCAATTGATATCCTGACTCTACTAGTAATAGGAATCAAATAGATGATCATTACTAGGTGGTGAGAGTCGAAGGAGGTCTGAACTGGGTGACTGCAGCTTGAAACATAGTTGGTCAGAAAAGTCTCAGGGGAACTAACCCTATCATACATTATTGATGATTCATTTATGTTAAGGCTGTGTGGATTCACAGCGTGGAAATGTATGACAGGTGCATATCTCAGAGTCTATTCAATGCACGAGTCTTCTAGAGGTAGAGTCATGTTTGTAGTTTGTAGTGGGTTAGATTCTTATATTATGATGATACTAAGAAGAAGCTTCTAAGAGAAAAAAGGTTCTTCACTGACTTCAACATATAGTAAAAAATTAGGTGAAGGTTCTTCAGTGTTAATATTAATATATATATTATGTTCCTTATCTTCTAAATTTTAAATTTTAGAATTTAAATAAAGAATAAAGGATTATTTTACTTTTTTAAAATTCAAACTCCTAGTTAAAGATCAAATTAAATCTAAAGATAAACTTTTTTAAAAATAAATTATAATATTACACTTAAACACTTATAACAAAACTTATGTTTTATGTAATCTTATTAAAATAAACAATGGTAACCGATATATCAAAACAAAATTTAGTATCTAATAATATAATTGATATTAAATAATTTATATAAAGAACATAAAATAACTTCGAGGTCCTAAATAATTGGACACATAAACAAATTATTTTATTTTGTTTCTCAGTTACTAAGACGTGGAGAGAATAAAAAAAATGTATGGCATTTCCAATCTTAAAAATTGAGATATCTATTTATATTTATAAATTTATCGTAGGAGAGAGAAGTTATATTAATAATTTCTATTTAAAATAGGATTATAGGAATTGAACCATCAATATTTTTTGTTATCTTTAGTAATAGAATATTTAAACGGAGTGTATTAATTATTAAAAGAGAAACGAAATTATCCAAAATTTTAGGTAAAAATGAATAAATGTTAAAATTAAAAAAATATAATAATTAAAATAATATTAATAACAAATTAATTAATTAAAACTTTCTTTCTTTCTTTCTTTCTTTCTCTTTCTTTCTTTCTCTCTTTCTTTCTCTCTCTTTCTCTCTTTCTCCCTTTCTCCCTTTCTCTCATTCTTTCTCTCTCTCTCTTTCTTTCCTGAAATCTTTTCTATGCAATCCTTCAAAATTTTTTAGCCTTTTATCTTTTTCTTTGATTTTGTGATCTATAGCTTTTCATTTTTTTTCCAATTACTTGCACTTTTTCCTTTTTATTATTTGTTGTTTTTGGTTTCTGTTTTTTAATTGTTCTAAAGATTGATTTTTTGTTTGGTTTGATTTTCAATTGTAGGTCTCGTCTAATTTTTTAAATACGTTTCTTATTTGTTTTGTTTTCCGTCATTTTCTTTGATTTCCCACATTTTAATAGGAACAAATATAAAAATATTCTATTTTTATTCTTTTGGGTATTGAGTGTTGTGATCAGAGAGAGTTCCAAAGACGTGGAGCATAATTGAAGCAACACAGTATCACGAAACCCGTTTTGATGTTAAAAAAATTTGTTATTGTTATATTATAAATTGGATAGAACTATTTTGTTAGAAAAGTTTCTTGTTGGAAATTCACGAGAACAAAAGTTCTTAAAGAGAGAAAAGATTCTTCACCTATTTGAATATATGGTAAAAGAATTAGGTAAAACAACTTATTAATCTAAGAGATATACTGATGAAATCGTGAAAGATGAAAATACTAATATTTTGACTATAAGTCTAAATGTTGGTATTTACATCTTCTATATTTGATTAATATATTTCTTTAGATGATTAAGTTATTTTATCCAACCTTTTACTATATGTTCAAGTCCTGGAAAAAAAATTTCTCTCTTAAGAACTTTCTTTTTATTCTCATAAATTTTCAAAACAAATAAAAAAAGTTTCTAACAAAATAGTTCTTTACAATCATAAACTTGGTCTAGCCATCAAAATGGGTTTCGTGATACTTTGTTGCTTCAATGATGCTTCCACGTCTTTGGAATTTCCTGATCTCAACACTCACTACCCACAAGAAAAAAAATGAAATATTTTTTGTTCCTGTTAACCAAAATATGAAATCAAAGAAAATGATCAGAAAACAAAGCAAATAATGAACATATAAAAAAATTGGACGGGACCTACAATTGAAAATCAAACCAAACAAAAAATCAATCTTATAGAACAATAAGAAAACAGAAACCAAAAACAACAAATAGAAAAAAAGGAAAAAGTGCAATTAATTGGAAAAAAAATTAAAAGCTATAGATCACAAAAATAAAAAAGAAGACAAAAAAAAAATTAAAAATATTCATAAGGGAGCGACAAAAGAGGTTCATAAGGGAGCGACATAGAGAAAACCTGATTAATGCAATGGTGGTGATGAACTTTCATAACTTGACTAAAATTTGAAAGGAAGAAAGGTATTTTGAAGGTAACGAATATTTTACCTATAGTGTCCAATTTGTTTAGTAAGTATTTCATTAGTTTTAATTAATTGATTTGTTATCTTGTGAATCTTGACTAATATTATCTTAATCATTATATTTTTCTTAATTTAATATTTGTTTATTTTTAAATTTGGAAAGTTTTATTAGATATATTTATTAGTCTTTAATAAACCCATTTAAATATTCTGGGAGCAAATTCAATCATGGATCACCTAATGCATTCCTATAATCTTATTTAAATAGAAATTATTAATATTTGTTCTGTCTCTTCCACCGTAACTTTATAAATAAATATCTTAAAATTGGCGATACGATACATATTTTTTTTTATTCTCTACATATCTTAAGAATTCACATGTCGAATAAAATAAATTTTCTGTCTAATTATTTAGAACCTCAATTTATTTTCTGTTATTTTTTTAAAATTATTTAATATCATTATATTATTAGATGCTAAATTTTGCTATGATATATATCTCAGCTATTCTTATTTCTTTAATAAGATTACATAGAAGATAAGTTTTATTATAAATTTTTAAATGTAGTATTATTAATTATTTTTTTAAAAATAATCTTTTGATTTAATTCAATCTTTTTTTATTTTCTTAAAAAACTATTTAAACTAGTACGAAGTATAAATTTAATCAATAAATTTATATAAAAAGAATATTTCGATGAAAATATTGATAATAAAGTTACACATATAATTAAAAAATTTATGTATATAATAATTATTAGATAAATTGGCGTCTACTTCAGTAAAAGTAAGTTTGACTGTTTAAAAAAAGTAAAATTACCTATTTTTTGTTTATTTGAATTCTAAAATTTAAAATTTAGATGATAAAGAACTATATATACATATATATTGATAATAATATTAATAATAATAAAATAAAAAATTAATAAAAATAAAAATACTAATATTAATAATAATAATAATATAATTATTAATAATAATATT
>Ga0209700_109683_pt1 | contig 10851 bp, 4 predicted proteins | sample SiratroredBW_FD_187528 | JGI IMG/M metagenome (GOLD analysis project Ga0209700, IMG submission 187528) | Root nodule microbial communities of legume samples collected from California, USA - Siratro red BW (SPAdes) (version 2) | ecosystem: Host-associated > Plants > Roots > Nodule | place: USA...
ATATATATATATATATATATATATATATATATATATATATATATATATATATATATATATATATATATATGTTATAGCAAGAGTGGTCCATGTGCTCGTGGGCAACCTGGTAAGTTCCTCTACCGACAAACAAGATTAATGAATGGATAAAACTAGTGCTTGGTTGTTGGGTATCCCTTAATCTTTCCTTTCTGGCAACAAGAGTTTCTTCCCATTTTGTCATCGTATCTATTTCATCCATTATACAATATAGGCTTACATATACTTTTACCATGAAACTCTTAAGGATAAAATTATTTAAATTATTTAGCTTTTACGGATAAATATAATACTATTTAAATAGGAAAAAAAAAGAACAATATGGTTGTGATTGTAGTGTACAAAATATATTTTCCACTTCCATATTCCAAACCGCAATTGAATCTGCAGCAGCAGCTCCTTTGTCCGTAGTTTTTCTATGATATCCGTAAAGAATTACAATGAGTCACAACAAAGTAAGTAATAATTAAAGTCATGCAACTTAAAATCTACTCGCAGCTTCATGTTGAGTGTATCAGACGTGAAACCAAATAAACTTGAGGCAATGTTTGTTTGATTTAAGGTTTAAAAAAGTATTTTGTGAATTTCAATGTAGAATAACGAATTCCAATATACTATATAAAGAAGATGGTTGCTTCTAAAACAAAAGTAGTTGTGTATTCTCTACTCTAAGATAAAAATATCGATAAAAATTACTCTTTAAAAACATCATATTTCTAGAAGAGTGCAAACTTAACCTGCAATGTTTTTTTCAAGAAATGTTAATTATTAATTAATTATCTTTTAAACCGAAAATTCAAATTCATAAACTATTTCACTCTGTTTAGGCTTTTCTTTTTACTTTTACCCCTAATCTAATCTTATATCCTTTTTTACCTAGGATGTACAAGGTGGTTGAGACCTTCCATTTGCATCTGCATTTGACGGTATACTTGACAACATAAGCTGTCCTACTTAAATTTCCTAGAATGAATAACTAAACTACATATACAAAAGGTAGTTACTGTTGACTTATCTGACATTATTTTTTTTTAACAAACAATTAATAAAATAAAAGAAAAACTTAAAAAGGTATTCCAATTCTTATATAACACACTTATTCAAAAATAAGTATCATAATTATCAAAATATTAATCCCTACAGAAAGATTTTCTATTAAACAAATCAAAAGAATTTTTTTAGCCAAAGTTCATCCTTTAGTTATTTATATATAGGACTAAGGATATTTTGTGTGTGAAGCTGTGAGACACGAGAAAAGTTGAAGCAAAAAGGTAACGCTAATACACAATTGCGTCCTTTACCTACACGACACTACCTCAAACGAAGCCACTTGAAACGGATATTATTTCTAACGGAGCAGATTTCGTCAGCTCTCTCCGGCCAATTTAATAGCATGATAGTTACTTTTACCTGAGTATGCTTTCTGCAATAAATAATCACGTTGAGAAAGACAAAATGAGATGCAGTTGATAGAATGCAAACATTGGCCTTATTTGGGAAAAGAAAAACAAAATATAAGATTTTTTTGTTAACGATTGACGTTTCTTCTGTTCTAAAAATCCCTTTAACCTTCTGAAAGGACATCAAATGCGTATATAAAAGATCTCATGCAGCTGTAGGAAAATCTTCAAATTTTCCGCTACATACCGATTTCTCAACAAATGACATTGCTGACTTTGACCCCACTCAAACTCATCATTAGTGTTCTTAATTATATTCTTCTTTTGTTATCTCTATGACTATTTGATTACGTTTTATTTGGGTAAAGTTTTTATAAATGAAGACATCAAATAAATTTCTCTTATAAACTACATTCATTTATGTCTGTGTTAAAATTAATTTTCTTGAAAAAGTTTCGTAGGATTTATTTTTCGTCATTAATTTTAGTTCATTAAAAAGACTTATTTAAAAATTTTACCTTTTTCTATAAATAGAGATGAAGATCTTTACTGAAACAAACTCTTTATTCTCACAAAACAATAACAAAAACCAAATTAACAATAAAATTAAGGTCCATGAATGTTTTGCCACATTCTAAAGGCGAAGAAAACCAATATATGTTTTGAACTGCATTATAAGCTGAACATGATACACCTTAGAAGCAAAACCTTTATTTGAAAGAAACAACTTAAGAACAGTTCTATCCTAAAAAATTGGTTGCTCTTTAAACATGCATGAAGAGAAAGAAGAGCAGAGCAAAAAACATTTACACATAAAACTCTAACGGGCAACACAGCACCTTGGCCACCAGTCTTCAAGCTACTGTGAAAATGAAAAAGCTTAATTACAAAGAAATTCATGACCTCCTGCTCGAGCCTCGGAAGCTAGCCAAAGTGCTTGTGGAACGAGAAATGCCGAAGCAAAGTGTTGAAGTGGGAGAAGTGGCACCCTCATCTTCATCCTCTCCCCTAAGGTCAAAAGATGAACCAAAGCTTAGGAAACGCCTCCTGACATGCTTCCCAACGGGGACAACTTTGGAAGAATCTGAGGGTGACCACAGAGAGGTTTTTGGAGAAGATAGAGAAGAAGATGAGGAGGGTGAGAGGAGGGTTTTCTTGAGATTTAGCTTTGGGAAGAGTGCTAGGAAAAGATTGGATCTTGAACGTTTCTTCAGTGGGTTGTTCTTCTTGGTGGAGTTGGCATAGTAGGAAGGTGGAGGGGTGAGAGGAGGGAGAGTGTCCTGAGAGAAAGTGTATTTGGGAGTGCCAGGTTGAGACTCCCACACAAAGGGCACTGCAACAGCCATTCTGAAAGAGGGTTTGGTTGAATTTTCCTTGGAGAGAAGCCTGCTGAAGAACTTGTCATCTTGCTTGATTTGGAGCCCTGTCTTCTGGGGAAGCTCAGCTTTGCCACTGAACATCTTTGAGTATGATTCTGTGGTGTGGTTTCACTGAATCTAAAATGGGTTTGCTGAGGAGAAAAAACAAGGATGTAGAGGTTTTGGACCTTGGTTTTGATTTAAATAATACATATAGGTGAAGTCAGCACTTGAATAGCTTTAAATATGGAATACATGCAACTCCATTATTGACAGCAATTCATATTATATCATACTGTTTATTTTATGTGACAAACTGTTTTTTACCATTTTCCTTAGCTTATTCTCTTGTCTGTGAGCAAACTTTCAGTCTATAACTCCTTAAAATAACTGCTTCTTTGTAGCTGAATATAACCATAGAAGTTAGATAGATGAAAATATAAATAAATTTAAAGTCAAGCTTCATTTCCAATAAATATGATTTTTTTATGAAATGTTGTAAAATTGGATATTTTTATTTATATGTGAATCTGAAGAAGTAGTTTAACTGAATTGATTGAAGTCTTAATTTGAATCCAACATTGCTAAATTGTATCTTTTAAAAATTGACCATAACAAATGCATTATTTAAGAAGGTTAATTCTTTTAAATAATTTACACTTGTTGGCTAACAATATAAAAGAATTCCACTAACATTCCATGAAATTCTGTGGTAGGCATGTGCCTAGAGCAAGTAAATTAATTAACAAATTTAAACTCTAACTTCAATTGGGTCCATTATAAGAGCCTCCTTAAAGTTATATATATGCAAATATAGATATTGATTATATAGACTTTTACTTCCTGAAATGAAGTGGTTGATCAGGCACGAAACAAGCTAAATTTACGGCTGCAGATCTTCTACCTCCCAAGTCAAACTTGGAATTGGCACTAGAAAATGCATAGCCCTTAAAAGTGAGACATTGTTTGAATAAGTAGTAAATAGATAGACCTAACATGGGGCACACGTGCCACATTAAGGGACACCCTTACCTCTTGTATTGTGTGCATTATCGTATTATTGTACTGTAATTTACTTCTATTTTTCTTGTATTACGAGCTCTCACACATGCTGGTTCCAGGAATTTACGCAATTTATTGCAAAGTGGAGAAACCTAAGGCCAGTAACAGTTGATTCAAAATAAGGAAGAACAGGATACTAGACAAACATGTTTAATAGGTTGTGACTATGAATGGGACGGAACTAAATGAATTGGAGAGAAGATCACCTACCTGTGGTCCATGTTCATCATTTATGACACAAACTGTGTTCTGTATCAGAGAGTATTATATAGGGTAAAGGGTATTGCTCTTGGTGTTTGAACGTGACACGATTGTCTTTAGGGTTCTTAGAAGTTGAAGAGTGTGAATGTCATTATTAGGTAGCAGAAGTTCGTAATTAATGGATTCCTTCACCGCAAAATCTCTATCCTTTTCAAAACAAGACACAATATATACCATTAATCACTCAAATCTCTTTCCTTCTCCTGAAACACTTTTCTCTGTGAAATTTATATTCCAACAGTGTATTTGTTGGTTCAGCCGCTGGAATGTTGCAATTGATGGATTTAGTGATTTGAAATTCAGGCGAAAAGGTTAATTACTTAGCAAAGTAATTAGTAAAAAAAAATACTCATTTATAATAATTTTTTTCCTGGGAATTGGTTTCTAGAGAGAACAGCCACTACAGAAAGGAAATAATTAGTGAGTTTCTTTATTAGAGTAATTTTTTATTGAAATGCCTAAAATAAAAACTAAGATTATTTAAAATTATGAAAAGGTATAATATTAAAAAAATAGTATTTAGCAACACAATATAAAAAACAATATTTGCTGGAAATGAAGCTTTGAATTTAAAGTTTAGAGTATTGAATTAGTTAAAGCTAGGGTAAATATTTTGGAAATGCTCTACAACAAGCCAAATACTACTTTGGAAGAACATATACCGTGACATGTCTCGATAATGCCATATTATTCACTACATTTTTACTATTTATAAAATTTAATATATAAAGGTAATATTTGAAGAATTAAATTAAAAATTGCGATATTTAGAAAGACAAAAATTATACCACATTGAATTGTGAAATCTTGGATTCAGCGGGTGAATGTTTCCATATTTGTGAAGTATTTTATTATGAAAATAATCCTTTTTAACAAGTGTATGCATTGATAATTTTGATATTAGAATATTATTAAGTTGTCTTTCATTTATGCGGTGTTTTTCTTATTAGGCATTAAATAATAAAATAAATGGAAACACTATACTATTTATGCTGTGTTAATCTATTATACTATTTATGGAACCCAAAAAATCTATTACATATAATTTTAATTAGGACATAACTAACGAATACCTTAACCTGAATTAGTTAAAGAATTAAAAAATTTAATAAAAATATAATATATTTACTGAGAGCTTAAAATAATTTACTTATGACATAAATATGATTTTGGTTTATATAAAATAAGGTTATTTTTTTAATATTTATTTTTATAACACTCTAGCTTTTAAAAATACAAAATCAGTACGTTTAGTCTTTTTAAGCAATTATTTTTTTAGAGAAATAAGCAAATTGAACTCTACAAAAAATTAGTTCTCATCTTTTAAAATTATTGAATTACCATTTTTGTCCCTAACGTTTATTTAAATAATAATAATAATATTTATGTTAGAAATGTAATCAAATATATCATATATACTTGCAAGTGATATATGGAATGGTAGTTAACATTCTATTAAACATATAAATAATTTATATGTATCATATATTTTTTTTACAGTAATAATAAATGTTCTTACAAAGCCTGAGGGCTAAGTTCTGATCTCTCTGTTAATCACTATTCTCCAGTCGTCGGGGTAAAGGAAAAATTCTTGTCAGAAGTACTCTACTATTATGCATGGCGTTATGAGGAAGACGTATAGCCTCCTAGCCCTCAGAGATATGATGACTGCTCTACACTATGTCAGAGGGAAGACGTGCAGTCTTCCCTGTATGAGGTTGTTGTTCTGCACAATGTTAGAGGGAAGACGTGTAGTCTTCCCTGGATGAGGTTGTTGTTTTGCACAATGTTAGAGGGAAGACGTGCAATCTTCCTTGCATGAGGTTGTTGTTCTGCACAATGTTAGAGGGAAGACGTGCAGTCTTCCCTACATGAGGTTGTTGTCCTGCATTATATGTCAGAGGGAAGGCATGCAGTCTCTTCTGCGCAAGGTAATGTGAGCGCCGTGTATTGGGATTTGTTTTTTTCTCAGATGTAAGATGCTTGTTCCCAATGCAAATGGAGTGGAGATGTTGGTTTGTTGGCATTGGCTTGGTATCTGTCGCTCTGGGTAATTGTCAGCTTGGTTATTTGTCGGTCTGGACATTTGTCGACCATACTTGTCGGTCTAGACACTTGTCAGCCATATTTGTAGGCCTAGACACTTGTCGGTCTGGTTACTCGTCAGCCTGGTTACTTGTCGACCTGGTGGTTGTCGGCCTTACTCCTTAATGGCCATACGGTACACAAGCCTCCCAAGCTTGAGTAGTTGTTGAAGTACGAAGAGTTTCATAAGTAGTGTTGTCGGCCTAAACTCTTTGGGGACTTGTCGGCCTAAACTCTTTGGGGACTTGTCGGCCTAAACCTTGATAGTCATGTAATACACAAGCCTCCTAAGCTTGAGTAGTTGTTGAAGTACGAAGAGCTTCATAAGTAGTGTTGTCGGCCTAAACTCTTTGGGGACTTGTCGGCCTAAACCTTGATAGCCATGTAGTACAATAAATATTTAAATAAATAGAGTTTTTTAAATGTCCCAATCGTATAGAATTATAAAAAAAATATATGTAAAAAATATAATAATAGCATATATTAAGAAAACGAAATCCTCTTTCCGAAACATATAATCAAAAGATTATAATAGCCATTCATATATATACTTTTATTCTATATTAAGAATTATTTGTGTATATGATAACGATTTTGGATGATTCTTTTGTTTCATAACAAGTTTTTCTATATCACTTTTAACTTCGCACATCTTTCTTAATAAATAGGTTTATCCTTTTAAAACTTATTAGTCAACGGTATATCTTTCTTTCCTCCCATATGAACACCTTGATATCTTTCTTCATAGATAAGTGTGTTCTTTAAAAATTAGTTAATAATATGTCTTTCTTAAAACTAATACAAGAAAGACCAACTAGCAAGGTTCTACTTTCTTTAGATGTTAATATATTTAATTTAAAAGTACAATAAAACAATTGATATCCTATTTAGTACTTTCCAAGTATATGATGTTAATCTATTTTAGAATCGCTATTATATTGTTGCAGTAGTTACACTACAAGAAAATAGTAGAATAGCTACCAAAAAGTTACTTCGATTTAGAAAAGATGTAAATAGTGACAGTCAAATCCACTTTACCGACGTTAAATATAACGTAAGATTTTGTGTCAGTGAAACTCACTCTAAAACCAACGCTAGATAAAAGAAAAAATAAATAAAAAGGGAAATTTAAGGAAAATAAAAGAAGGAAATGAAGAAAGAAAATAAAATTTAATAGTTACGTCAGCTAGGCCGATACCAAAAAGGAGCATTTTTTACGTTAGCTTGACCGACGCTAAACTGAAGCATTTTTTATGCATGTATCAATTTAAAACCCTCGCATGTTCATTTTCCTCTTTCTTCTTCTCTTGTTTTCCTCTGCTGCTCAACAGCTCTCTCTCACCATTGATATGCCTTTAAGCCTTTCAAATCATGAAAAGTCACTGATTTTCCTTCACAAAACTAACAACTAACCAATTTCTTCCCTCTTCATTGATTCATTTTTCCGATTTCATCTCGAGAATTATGTGCTCATTAATTTGGGTTTAGGGTTCCCCAAAATTCGGACATTCACCACCACAATCATGAACAAGTAGGTCATTTGGTTGGGTTTAATTAAACTGATTGTGATTTTTCATTTATGTTCTTTTGATATGTGATTTCTTTTTATAGTTGCTATTATTGTGTGTGAGGTACAATTTTCTGGTCTAAGAGGTGGTTTTCTCCATTTACAAACCGTTTGAGTAGTTGTTTGTACTTTTTTTGAGTTAGTAAATTTACGTAATTTTTTCGTTTTGATTGTTGTGGTTTTAGTTGTCATTCATTGTTTTTCACTTTTGTAAGCTGGTTGTGTTTGGATTGAAGGACCTAAGAATTTGTCACCATGTTAAATTGGATAATTAACATGTAAAAAATAGAAAATTAAAGAGTGTTTGTTTGTAGTAAATGGATGGGAGGATTTACGAATAAAAGGAGAGGATAAGAACTTGTAAGGAATGAAAGTTGTATGCGAAATATCATGACTGTGTTTTATTTTTGTAATGGTTTGGTTTTCTAGTTTTCTAGGTAGTTTTCGTTTTTAATCGTTATTTTTTTAAGCAAAATTCAACTTTACATTAGCCTTCGCGATGGTCTGACCGACATTAAATGTCTCAATTTAGTCCATGCAAGTGTGTTTCAATTTTTTGCATCAGTTAGGCCATCACTATTTACGTTCGCTTCAATAATTAACACTAACTTTAAGTAGCTTTCACGTCTATCTTATGACCAATGTATAAGCATCAGTTTTAGACATCTTACATCAATTTTTAATCAATGTTATATTTTTATTTTCTTGTAGTGTTATACAACACAAAATTTAGATTAACGTATATATTATTTGTAATTTCTAAAATATAACCTTAATGATTAGTATGCTAAGATAATCTAATTTTTTGAACTATAGGTTTTTTAACCATTTTGCTAGAAGATTATAATCACATTTATGTAAAAAAGAAATTGGTCTTTTAACACTTATCATGCCAAAATTTATCTTTTATTCTCTTTCTTTATTTCCATTTTAAGTTTCATCTGATCTTATTATTTTCTTTAAATTCCTCCACCATACCTATTCATATTTAGATTTAGTAGTTTTATTTAGTTGTCTCCGATCTCTATATTTAGATTGTAATATATTTATTCAAATTTCATATTTTCAATTTTATTATATCCACTTTCACTTGGGTAAAAAGTATATTATTAAATACTTCATCATTGTACCTAACCTTTCCATTTTTTTTTAATTTACATATTTGTTATCATTTTACCGGAACAATTTTTTATCTTTATCTCTGTAAAAAATGTTTTTGTATTTTCTTAATTTCTTTAACACCAATTTCGTGGCTTTAAAGACAAATAAAAAGTAATTACATATTTGATCATACTAACCCTTCTAACAAATGATAATTGTCTAACCTTCCATCATAATAATCTTTTCCAAATTTTAAGTATCATAATTTCTCACATCTTCACCTTTTTAGGATTTCCATATATTGGAATTCCTATATATGTGTGAATAGTAACATCAACTTTTCACAATTTAGAATCGTAACAAAACTCAATTCATTATCTACAATCTGTCTCTCTCAATTTACTCTTATAAAAGTTATAAAAATGTATTTTTTGTCATAACAATGTAAATTTTGTCCTCACATCTAAAATCAATATCTCCTAAATTACAATATATTTATTTCTATTTCTCAGTCTTCCACCTTAACTCTCTCTAACATCTTTAGAGTTTGTTTTACAATTCTTGCTAACCCCTGAATAAAAAAATAAGACAGTGTAAAGGGCCACCTTGTCATATGATATATGTGAAAAAGAAAAACTGACTTTATATTCTTTTACGGATAAAAGGAAAAAATAATATTTATAAAGAAAAGTTATTTAACTTTTTACTTTTAACTTAGTATTTATCATCTTGAAACTCTTAACAAGTGTCTAAAAACATTAGTTAATTTTCTTTATCTTTTCTTATTCAACCTTGAAGCTAAGTCCAGCTAAAAATTAATTAATACAAAACAGTATGGATTGTAGGACAGCATTGCCACTGAGGCAAATGTCAGAAGTGTCCCAGAGGGGTACCCAGCGAAGTGCCCCCAAACAAGTCCTCAACTACATTCAATTTTAATTTCTAAAACTTTCCCATGATTATAACCCACACGAGATAGTACTAGGCACAATGTCTTTCCAACATTTATTTTACTTGCAGTTTATACTCATTTCTTTGTCATATAGATATTTCTCTAACTGTTTCAGAAAATTTATGAAAATGATTATTATATGTTTACAAGTTTTTTTTTTTTTTAAAAAAATCAATCAATTCTTCAAGATAGCTTATGAAAACAATTCATAATAACGAACCTCTTAACCTCATTTTATCTTTTTACAGAAATAACTTATACATACAAGTGCTTATATGATAATCACTTTTGCATTGTCAGCACCCTAAATGGATCTTTCTCCCACACAGATGCACAGTTAAAACTACATAAAGAGTAGCATTATTATTTATTCTTTTGTATTTTAGCTCACTTTTCACAGCTTATTTTTTCCCCGTCACGTTATCAATTTTACCATATAATTTTCCTCTTCTCTTCATGTCTCTCTTTTGTATTATAAGAAAATTGTATAAATTTAAACTACAAGTCTAATTTTCTTGTGGTAAAGAGGTAAAAAAAATTGATCTATTGAAGGCTAGAATAAATCTCGCTCCTTTTCTTCTCAAAGACAACATAAGTTATACTTTATAAAAGAATTTTCTTTATCAGCAAAAGAATATTGTGAATTTATAACTCAAATACATGGTATTCCTAATACATTGTATTTACAACAGGAATGCTTGTTAATTTTTCACTTTAATCGCATTTTGCATCAGACACAATACATTTCAAACATTCCAGTTAGAAAAAAAAGACCATGTTTACCCTGTATTTTCTGTAATTTACCCTGTATTTGCATAGCTTACCCTGTATTTGTATATTTACCCTGCATTTGTATATTTTATCCTGCATCAGACACAATACATTCCAAACATTCTAATTAAAAAAAAAAAACAGACCCTAAAAGGATTTTAAATTAACATATGTATCTAATTGATGTGTTGCATTTAGTCATATTTACCCTGTATTTATATTTTAAGAATGCTTAGGATGCATGCTTGTACCTTT
>Ga0209700_109684_pt1 | contig 10849 bp, 7 predicted proteins | sample SiratroredBW_FD_187528 | JGI IMG/M metagenome (GOLD analysis project Ga0209700, IMG submission 187528) | Root nodule microbial communities of legume samples collected from California, USA - Siratro red BW (SPAdes) (version 2) | ecosystem: Host-associated > Plants > Roots > Nodule | place: USA...
TATTGTTTATTTTTCCCTTATTTAAAAAAAAAATACAAAAACATATATCTTTATTTTATTCCATTGATTTTATTTATCACTTTTTAAAAAAAATATATACATAGGTTTTGTTTTGATTTCATTTAAAAAAAAAGAGAGAAAAGAAAGTAAGAATGGAATTTACTCCTTGTGCCTCACATTTTCCCGTTTGTACCTATTGGGCCTCTAAGTTAGTTCTACAACATCACTTCTCAACACACCCTTTGCATCCCCTCTGCCACCGTGGGCCTTTTGGGCTAGCTTCTTGCCCTCACACACCCCAACACCTCTTCCTGATTCTGTAAAAAAGAGAAGAAACATTGGTACACCCGACAGGATCCCTGGCAGCACCAACATCTCTGCTCCACCACCCTCTGCACCAAAATCAGGAGCTGCAATGCCTCCTGCACAGTCTCTGAAAAAAGCTGCCTGGTCTCCCTGCAGTTAACAAAAAAACAAAAATAGGAAGCCCCTGCTCCCCAACGTTTGGTTTTTTCTGGCTCATCCCCTTTGTCCCATTCTAGGGATCTTTTTCCTCATCATATACTAAGCAAAGGACATGCTGGACACACACTCATATTCGGATTCACCTCCTCGTGAAGAGAGCTAAAGATAAAAATACTCGGGACACGCATAGGGGGAGGAGGAAGAAACAGAGGAGTGCTGGGATCGACCCCTAGTCTTACTAGAGTGAAGAGTCACTATGTCACCAATAACCTTCTACCACCCTTACATTCAATGAAAACCACATGTACGTACTCTTTCTCTCGTTTCTATGGTCACTGTTGATGCGTTCCATTTGCACCACCATCTTCCTTTGCCATAGTCGTTCTATTTTGGCTTCCTAGGATAGCAACCTAGGTACCTGTTTTTCTTCCATCTCATCACCTTCTCCCTCACATCACCCTCTACCTCCATCAAACAACTATCACTTTAACAGCTTCGACAGTACCTCTAAATCCACCAAACTATCACGTAGCATGATCTATCTCTCTTCACCATGAAGGTCGTTACTGTACCTCTAAATCCATGCAGCCATGCTCCTTTGCCTCACCCCTCCAAGTTCTTAGTTACCAACCCACCGTAGCCTCCTTTACCTCCTTTACCACCACCAACTCCTTTTTCCTCTCTCTCCACCATGAAGGTCTTTACTGTACCTCTAAATCCATGCAGCCATGCTCCTTTGCCTCACCCCTCCAAGTTCTTAGTCACCAACCCACCGTAGCCTCCTTTACCTCCTTTACCACCACCAACTCCTTTTTCCTCTCTCTCTACCATGAAGGTCGTTACTGTACCTCTAAATCCATGCAGCCATGCTCCTTTGCCTCACCCTTCCAAGTTCAAGCCTCACTTTAGTCACCAACCCACCGTAGCCTCCTTTACCTCCACCAACTCCTCAACCAACCATGCAAACACCACTTTAGTCACCAACCCACCGTAGCCTCCTTTACCTCCACCAACTCCTCAACCAACCATGCAAACACCACCGTATTCCAACCGAGTCACGCACCTCATAAACCTCCATAAACCGAGTCACGCACCTCATAAACCGCCTTCCACCTTCGAAACCTAGCACTCACGATTCGAACCCATACCCTTTTGGACCAATACCTGAAACTGGCGCCTAGACCAACTAGGCCACCTTGATGTTGTTGTTGCATTCTCCCAAAAATAGATTCAAATGCCTATCACCGCCACCATTAGTGGGGGTGCTCTCTGCACTCCCAGTGTTTGTCTCTACACCCCCCAGTTTGTTCATACCCGAAATACCCTTAGCTGTGAGTGATTTCCTGGTCCAAAAATTTGCTTCTTGCACCCCTCATGTTAGCGTCTGCACCTCCCACTCTGCACATACCCAAAATGCCCCCTAGTCATAACTAGGCTCCTGATTAACAGGTTGCTTCCTGCACCTTCCAGTTTTAGCAAGTTGCGCACCTACCCCTCCTGAATTTCCTGAAATACCCTTGGCCCAATCTCCGATCAATGGGGCTGCTGGCCGCACCCGCCAAATTTCTGCTTACACCTGTGACCCCCCCTAAATTCTAATTTTACCCCCTGATTTTATTATTTCAATCTTTTACTTAAAATAAAACTCTCTTGAGATTTTGATATTGAATTATTTCTTTATTTCTTAACAAAAAAGAGTTTATTTCTCACATTTACGAGGGAATGTTTTAATTCGATTAAGCTCCTAAATAACCATTCGCGTTATGCGGGACTTGTTTCGAAAAATATTTTAATCTCATTTGGAATATCAAAAGGCCATACGCGTCAAGCGATATTCAAGATGAGGTTTAACTTTCGAAAACACCAAATTTTCACCAAATAAAAAAAATATATTAAACTTTCCAAAATTAAAAATATCAACAACAATCAAACAATTTTCTACCAAAGAACTACGTAACCCTGATTCTCTGCCAGATAGAGATACGTAGGAGCGAGGTTAAACCTTGTCGGGCCCTTTCTAAAATAAAATTTTTTGTTTGCCTTTATTTTCATTTTTGTGGAAAATAAACATCTTAAAGAAAATACACTCGTTTTACTTATTTAATTAAAAGGTACCGTCTCAAGACGGGCGTTGTGGGGGTACTAACACCTTCCCCACACGTAATCGACTCCCGGACCTGCAGTCCGGTTTTCGCAGACCCGCCTTATCATTTCTTTTCGGGTTTTCCATAGTTTTCCCTGAAAAACGATTGGTGGCGACTCCATTTTTTTTTAAAATTCATTTTTTCGGATCGCCGTCCCCGTCGTGATTTAGGTCGCGACAACTGTGTTTTCGAAAAAGCTGACATTGGTTATCAAATTGGTTTTCAAGGAAAACAAAAGCAGTACAGTAGCTTTAAAACAAATGAGCAGCAGTTTTTATCTCCATTGACTTGCTTCTATTGCATGAGGAAAGGCCATTCTATGAGAAATTGTAGAATTAGAAAATTTGATGTGCCTAAGGGCTGGTTAGGTGGGTGCCTAAAGCATCACTAACACTTGTTTACCCAAATTTAATAGGGTACCAATGCCTCAAACTTAAACTGTTTTGTAGGTCTATTTAGCATCCAAGAAGCAGCTGTAGTACTTAGACAGTGGATGCTCAAAACACATGACTGGTGATGCTTCTCATTTAATTAATTTGAAGCTAAAACCTGTTGGATTTGTCACCTATGGAGACAATAACCATGGAAGAATACTTGGAGTTAGTGACATTGGAGAGGATGATGGTGTGATCATTAAAGATGTACTCTTAGTTGATGGATTAAAAAACAATCTACTCAGTATAAGCCAACTGTGTGACAAAGGGTACAAGATCACCTTTGGACCTGATCTTTGCCTCATAGCTGATTCAAAAACCAGTGAAATAGTCCTAGTAGGTAAACGAGTAAATAATGTATATATGCTTAATGTTTCTTGCATAACATCTAGTATGAATCTTGGATGTGGCATAGAAGGTTAGCTCATATTCATATACATCATCTAAATAGACTTGCATCAAAAGAACTAGTAATTGGCTTACCTATGCTCAAGTTTGAAAGGGACAAATTATGTGAAGCATGCCAAAAGGGCAAACAAACTAAAGGCTCTTTCAAACCACTGAATTTTGTGTCAACATCTAGACCCCTTGAGCTGCTTCACATGGATTTGTTTGGTCCCTCAAGAACTATGAGGCTAGGAGGTAATTACTATGGTTTTGTGATAGTTAATGATTATTCACGCTTTACATGGACATTATTCATTGCTACCAAGGATGAAATCTATCATGCTTTTAAAAGGTTTGCCAAAGTTATCCATAATGAAAAGAATTGTGGTATTTCTTCCATTAAATCTGATCATGGGGGAGAATTCCAAAATGAGAAGTTTGACAAGTTCTGTAGCAAATCTGGAATCAAATGCAATTTTTCAGCACCAAGGACTCCACAACAGAATGGATTAGTGGAGAGAGGAAGAATCGATCTCTGGAGGAACTAACAAGGACACTATTGAATGAAACTAGACTGCCAAAGTATTTCTGGGCTGATGTAGTAAGTACAACTTGCTATGTTCTTAATCGGGTGCTCATAAAACGTATATTGAAGAAGACCCCCTATGAGATATTTAAAGGAAGAAAGCCCAATATATCTCATCTAAAGGTTTTTGGTTGTAAGTGTTTCATTTTAAATAATGGTAAGGATAACTTGGGCAAATTTGATTCAAACGCTGATGAAGGTATCTTCCTTGGTTATTCATTGCATGGTCATGCATATAGAGCATACAATAAGAGAACCATGCTAGTTAAGGAATCCATGCATATTGCATTTGATGAAACTAACCAGAACATGTATGAAAGTCCTAAGACAGATGCAGATGATGAGGTTTCGAATGCTCAACAAGTTGATATTGAACTGGAAAATAAAACAGTAGAAGTCAGTAAACTGGCAGAGATTCAACCAATTGAACAGGAAATTCAATCAATTGAATCTGGAACTGGTACAAAAGCAATTAACTCTGGACTGCCAAGAGAATGAGAGAATGCCCAAGAACCTTTTAATAGACAACGTAATTGGTCAAGTTCAGAAAGCAGTATCAACTAGAAGATCATTGATTTAGTTCTGTGAGCACATGGCATTTGTATCACAAGTGGAGACTAAATCAGTAGCTGATGAACTTGAGGATAGCAACTGGATCAATGCAATGCATGAAGAATTAAATCAGTTTGCTAGAAATGAAGTCTGGACATTAGTTATTAGAACTGAACAAATGAACGTGATTGGAACAAAGTGGGTATTCAAGAATAAGTTGGATGAATAAGGAATTATTGTAAGGAATAAAGAAAGATTGGTTGTAATGGGTTACAACCAAGAGCAAGGAATTGATTTTGGAGAGACTTATGCACTAGAGGCCAAATTAGAAGCAGTAAGATTATTATTAGCATATGCTTGCATGAACGGATTCAAGTTGCACCAAATGGATGGCAAGAGTGCTTTTCTCAATGGATAAATTGATGAAGAAGTCTTTGTGAGTCAACCCTCTAGATTTGAAGATCATAAGTATCCAGATCATGTCTTCAAACTTAAGAAAACTTTGTATGGGTTGAAACAAACACCTCGATAGTGGTATAAGAGGTTGAGTAGCTTTCTTGTTTCTCAAGGATATGAGAGAGGAAAAACATATAAGACTTTATTCATTAAGAAAGCACATAATCAAATTATACTTGTTCAAGTTTATGTTGATGACATTATATTTGGTTCAACTAATGAAATCTTGTGTGAGCAGTTTGTTGAAGCTATGCAGGGAGAATTTGAGATGTCCATGATGAGAGAACTAAATTATTTTCTTAGTTTACAAATCAAGCAATTTCAACATGGAACATTTCTTAGTCAATCCAAATACTGCCGTGAGCTGTAAAAGAAATTTGATATGTAAAGAAGCAGCCACACCTATTGCTATTGGATGTTACTTAGACAATGATGAAAAGGGAGTCAAGGTTGATCAAACAAGATACAAAGAACTTATCGGATCACTACTCTACTTGACTGCTAGTAGACTAGATATCATGTTCAACGTTTGTTTATGTGCAAGATATCAAGCTAGTGCAAGAGAATCCCACTATATGGCAACAAAGAGGGTATTGAAATATCTCAAAGGAACAACTGATGTTGGACTATGGTATCCTAGTGAGGTATCTCTGAATTTAATTGGTTATTCTGACTCAGATTTTGCAGGATGCAAAACTGATAGAAAAAGCACAAGTGGAACATGTCATTTATTAGGATCAAGTTTAATATCTTGGCATAGTAAGAAGCAAGCTTGTGTGGCACTACCTACTGTAGAGGTAGAATCCATTCAGCTGGAAGTTGTTGTTCACAGAGTTTATGGATCAAACAACAGCTAAGTGATTTAGGTCTAAGTTTGTCTCAAATTCCATTATTGTGTGATAATACTAGTGCAATAAATTTAACAAAGAATCCTATACAACATTCCCAGACTAAACATATTGAAATACACCACCACTTTATAAGAAATCATGTGAGTAATGGTGATTGCGTAATTCAATTTGTTAATTCTAAGAATCAATTGACTGATCTGTTTACAAAACCTTTTAATAAAGAGAGATTTAATTTTCTTAGAAATGAATTGGGGATTATTGATTTGAAAAATATTAAATAAATCAATCAGCCAATAAATAATTGATTCTTAGTTATATTTTATGCAATATTGGTATGATCATGAATAAAGACAATTTACTAAATTTTATCTGAACCTACTATATTTGATATGAAGTATCTGATCCTAATTAAATGCTTATTAATTGATTGAGACGAGAGAATGTTGAACAAGGACTGTTATGATCCATTGCATAATAAGTTGTTACGAGGAATACTGCTATATGGGGAAGGTAAAGTTTCCACTACAAATTCCAAGTCAAAAGAAAATCTTGACCGAGCTGAGTTGGCATCCAATACATAGCGCATGTGAGGAGTGATAAACCACTTAGCACCATGTGTCATAAATCCATTGGAAATCAACAAGTCAAAAGCTGCAACAAACTCTGAAGCTAAGTAAAAATTCGTGACAATTTTTTTCTTACTAAATCTGAACAAAAAATATTTTGCTGAATTGTCTTTCAATGCTCTGCATGCGTGAGTTAACTGCACAAGAAATGGTTTGAATTTTCAAATTGTCTTATGTGTGATAACTTGTATTATAAATAGCACAATAAGAAGCCACTTGATCACACACTTCACTTAGTAGCATTTTGCATATTCAGTGTTTGTAAAACATCAAACCAGCCAATATTCACCATCTCCTGAAATGGCCTCCTCTTCAACACCAAAGAAGCACACAACAAGGGCTTGTGTAAAAAATGTTGAGCCTTCAGAATCTACTGAAACTGATTATCTTGAAAGATGGTTCGTAGGAAACCATAAAGCATGCAAGAATTCCATAGAGATTACAGCAGAAAAGTAATAATTGCCCCAAAATTTCTGAGAATGCTATGGCTGAAGGAAGAAAATCTGGACGACGTCAGAAAAGCTCTAAGATTACAGAAGTTGGAGAAATTTGTAAGACTATTAGGGAATGTCTATCCTAATTTAGTCAAAGTGTTTCTCACAAACATGTGGTATGATGAATAAACCATTTACTCACAAGTGAAGGAAGTTGACATTTGTATCAACGACGAGGTCTATCTTGTTGTTGCCGGACTACACAATGCTGGAATTCCAGTAGGAAGAAGCCATGCAGTTGGTCTAAAAGGATTCAATAAGCCACAATTTTTCAGGTTCTGCCTGAGAAACCAAAACACTAAGTCCAGGAGTTACTCAGTTGGAGGCCTTTCTATTACGCCAAGAGTCCTTGCCTTCATTGTAATTTGGTTGCTGACACCAAGGGGATTCAACCATGCTGTGTTGACTGAAGAAGACCTTATGCTAATGTACTGCCATATTATGGGAAAGATCAAAGTTAATTAGGTCAATGTCATCAAGGAACACATTATCAAAATAAGGAGGAAAATCGAATTCAGGATCCCTTATGTTGTTCTCATATCACACTTCATTGAGTACTTTGAAATTGACACTGATGGAGAAGTGGTGGAACTGGTCAAAGCACAGAATGAAGTCACTGCAACAACACTTAACAAGATAGGACTTATCAAGGTCAAAGATGATCAATGAAGTTACATATTACTAATCAATTGTTCCAAAGTTCAATTTATTCAGGATTGAAGAGATGCAACTCAACACACAATTGTTTGCTTTCATTAAAGGGAGATTGTTAGCACCAAGAGTTACTACAGGATTTGAAGAAATCCAAAAAGTGAATGAAGTCTAAAGAGTCAAGAGGACTGCAAAGAGAACCATGAAGTTTGATGAAGATTTTGGTCCTAGACTTAGGCTTTGAGTGTGTGTGAGTTTTTATCTTGATATAAAATCATATTTGTATGTTTCATATTCAAAGTAAGCTGCAAAGTTAATCTTGGTTAATCAAATTAATCAAAGTTTTTTTTTTTTCCTAATAAAAGTGTTTCAGAAAGAAAATTAATAAATTGTTTTATTCTGAACTTAACAAAGTTTTGTCATAGAGAAATTCAATTGATTGAACATTTATTACAATTGATTGAAGTTTTAATAGATTTAAATCAGTTTGCTCTAAAAAGGAGAGGCACGTGATTTTCGAAAAAAGAATTCATTCCAAGCAAATTTTGTGAAACTTTCTAAGAGAGAAAAAACGCTAAACATCTTGAGAACTTTTTGTAAGAAACTGTTTTGGCTGAAATACAAGAAGGGGGGGTGAATTGGATTTCAAAATCTTTTTCAAAAACTAGTTGACCTTCTAACAAAATTCAAATTCTTTTAATAAACTGGATCTTTATTGACTTTACTGAGCAAGGCAGTAGAATGAATCAGTAAATAGAATATAATCCAGTCACAGTACAATATAGCAAATCAAACAATTTTATCAAAATTTAAATGTAAGTACGGAAGCGATTTAGTTTACTGCACAAAAACAGAATAGAACTTAACCACACAGAAAGAACTGATCAACTTCAAGTTTATCAAGCTTTACTGGTTAAAAACCTTTTTGTTAAACACTATAAACTTTGTTAAATGTATGAAAAACAGTCTTTAATCAATAACAGTGAGAGATTTGGTTTTCTGGAATAACAAACTGGTAAACAGTAAACTCAGCAAATTGTGAAACTGCAGATTTGCAGGAAACTGATATACTGGTTATTAACAGCTTCAAAGCAGTTTGGATTAGACTGTGTTAAAATGGAATAAATGATTTTAGGTTGTTACTAAAAACGCTTTTAGAAAATGATGAAGTTATTCAATTAGCAAGATTCACTTAATTTTGAAAATTCAAGAAAAGTCAGCAGGATATAACAAGAACAGTAAAGAGAGAGAGCAAGAGAGAATCAGGACACAGTAGATGTTTATACTGGTTTACCCAATAACCGGGCTACGTCCAATCCCTCACACACACAGTAAGAATTTCACTAAACTGATCAACCTGATCCAGTTTACAACACTTGCCTACAGCAAGACGACACTGCACTCTGCAGCCAAACCCTGCCGTACCAACAGCAGAACAAGAAACACCACAGAATCCACTGTGTACTTTAAGAACTCCCTTGCTGAAACCCACAACAAGTAACGTTATACAGAGTTTACTGTATAACTTAGAAACGTCTCACTGCAACTCGCAGTAGGCCACTGCTGATCCCACAGCAGAACAGGAAACCACACAGAAACCCACTGTGTGTTTCACGAAGACCCTTGCTGAAACCCACAGCAAGTCGCACCCTGTAAAGAACAAAATTACCAACCCAGGCAATTCAAGAACGCAGTAGAAATTTCAATACAGATGAAGGATGAACACAGTTACTGCAATACAAGCACTTCTATACAAAGAATGACAAAAGTATAAGAAAAGGTATAGAAGGCTTAGTCTTGATGATCGAATCAGTGAAGAGCCGTCTCAGTCAAATGATAGCTCCAGCAACAGTTCAAGAAAACAGTTCTTGATGAAAAACTTCGATTGATCTTTGATCACAAGACTCACGGGCGCATTCGCTCTCTTTGAAATCTCAAACTTTCGTGCTCAGAAAATGTTTAGAAATGATTTTCGTTACCTTTCAAAATTTCGCGCCAGCTATTTAAACATAACTGTCATTTAAAAATTCAGTCGATTCTTTTTCCAAATAGTCGACTGTTTTTCTCCAGTTAGTTAAAACAGTTGTTTAAAACACAAGTTTTGATTTTAATGATTTTTCAAAACTTTTGTTAATTCAGAAAATACTTATGGAGCTTATCATTGATTAAGATTGCATGCTTCACTGATTAGACCTTCAAACTTACCCCACAATACACACTCCTAAGTTATAGACCAAGTCTTCAATCTTCATGAAGTCTTCATGCATTCCACATATGTTCTTAGGGTCTTGAACTTCTTCACTTGGTTGGCTTCATCAAATCATCATAGCAACCCACTAGTGCTAACAATCTGCCCCAATTTGATGAAGACAAACAATGGTGTGTTGAATCGAAATGCATGCTTGTTCTTCTTTCAGTCAGTCTACTGGCTTTCACAAAGCTCCCCCATAATTCGATATCCTATTAAAAATTAGAACATAGTGAAGAAAAAACAGTAACACAAAGGATAACAACTTACATTGATATTAAGCACGAGTACATGATAACCATTGAACAGTACAAGTCGTGCACCAAATTGATACAGGCATAACAGACTGACATTTGGACTGGGCTGGATAAACCAGCAAATCAGAGTAGTAACAGTAATATAAAACATGAAACATCAGCAACAGAAAATATCACACAAAGCAAGCAAGCAGTAGACTGAACATAAACCTAGACTCCTAGAAAACAATCACAACACTGCCTAAATAAACAAACCTAATTCTCCCCCATTGGATTCATCAAATGGATGAGAAACTACCACTAGATATGCAAATGCAAATGCCCTATTCGTCTGGTGGAAAGAACAAAGTCCCTATCTTGGACTGGATGTCTTCAACTTGTGTTTCAATAAACTGGAAGTGCGTTTCACAGTACTAATGATGACTACGGTTCTGGTTTTCCAATTGATTGAATTGTGTCATCATGAGTTGTTCAAGTCTGGAGAAGGAGTCTTGACTAGGAGCAGTAGGTGTTTCTGGTTCTGGTTCAGCTTGATCCTCATCTTCGTCATCCTCATCATCATCATCATCATTTGATTTCTCTTCTTCTTCTTCTTCTTCATCATCAACTGATTCTTCATCAGCTTTGCAAATCCATTTCCTATTCTTCATCTTCTTCAGTCCGATCTTGGTGAGATTTGCAGTAGTAATCTGGTTCAG
>Ga0209700_109685_pt1 | contig 10846 bp, 5 predicted proteins | sample SiratroredBW_FD_187528 | JGI IMG/M metagenome (GOLD analysis project Ga0209700, IMG submission 187528) | Root nodule microbial communities of legume samples collected from California, USA - Siratro red BW (SPAdes) (version 2) | ecosystem: Host-associated > Plants > Roots > Nodule | place: USA...
TTTTAAGCATATTGAAATTAGACATCATTTTATAAGAGATCATGTTCAAAAGGGTACCATTGATTTGCAATTTGTCTCAATTGATGAACAATTAGCAAATATTTTTATAAAATCCTTGTTGAAGAACGTTTTAAATATTTAAGAGAACTTTGGGATATGATCTTGATTGAATGATGGAAAATATCAATTGGCTTAAACTCATTGCATCAAATATTTTCATTTGTATCTATATTTGTTACTTTTATTGCATAATTCTTTTAAACGATATTTTCTTGATGCATTTATAAAATTATATTTTAAAAAGAAATTATGTTTCAAAGTATGGTGAAAATTTGTTTTCTTTTCTTAATTAATTCATGTTATGCATTTTCTAATTTTTAAGAGTTTGAGTTGCAATTTCCCTTTACCAAATTTACACACCTAGAAAATTTCAATTGATTTGCTTTTCTAACCTAAGTTGTTGTGTTATTCAAGCCAGAAATTCACATCAGATGAGCTCCCCAAAAATATGAAAGAATTTTGTCCCCTCACCTGTTAATGATTTAAGTCATCCCTATTATCCAAGAGATTGAAGTCATCCCTATTATCGAAAATTCTCTATCCCTAACACATGACCACTTAGAATCTTTATCAGCATCTCCCTGCAGCAGTGATATTTTTTTTTTAAATTAAATCCTTTTTGTGATGAAAAACAGGGGGAGAAAGAGAAAGTATGACAAATAATTAAGAGAAATGATTAAATCTATTTTTGCAAATACTTTGAATACTCTTGGATTTGTTTTACAATTCTATTTTAATGCAGTTATGCATTTGCATGTTTTTCATCAAATATAATCTTCCACTGTTTAATCTCTTGATATTATTGAAATTATTTGTTCTTAAGGCTTGTAGTTTTGTCATCATCAAAAAGGGGGAGACTGTTGAACATTAGACGGTCCAAAGTCCCTTTAGAGGATCAAATCAATTGATAAAGTTTTGATGATAACAAAACTGAAGTATACATTTACATTTGATGAATTATATACATTGCGCAGTTAACATTATTATTATTATTATTATTATTATTAAAGCAGGAGACACATGGTCTATAAAGAGATAAGTTTTCTTACTATTTACTTTTATGTGTTATTGATTTGATTTAAAATTGATTTTATATCATATTGTGCTCTAACGTTCAAATTTGTTCATAATGGAAATTATTCAAATTATTATGGAGCATTTAATTTTGATTAATTGATTTTATATCATATTGTGCTTTAATGTTCAAATCTGTTCATAATGGAAATTATTCAAATTATTATGGACTATTTAGATGTGATTAATTGATTTTATATCATAATGTGCATTAAAGTTCAAATCTGTTCATAATAGAAATTATTCAAATTATTGATGAGTATCCCAGATATAATTTCTCTATGTTATAATAAATTATTTCTAATACAGAATTAATCAAGTTTAATGCAGTTTTAAATATTAGAGAAATATTTCCAGTTTGAGCTCCATACATCAGAAAGTCAACATTGCTCTGTTCAAGCATCCCAACGGCTAGTTTCTAGAAAGCTACATATAGAAGAGCAAGTTCAAGTTGAAGAATATACGAGAACAAGAAGCAAAGAGAGAAATACATCATATAATACATTGAAGAAAATATACTGAGTGTTTATTGTCAATCTGCTATAGAGAGCATCTAGAGTTTTGGGTTGTGTGAAACCATTGTGTAATTCTTCACCATTGTGAAGTAAACCCTTGTGAGCTTTCATTGTTCTCTCTTTTGAGAGTGTTTATTTCAATCTTGAGTGGTCTTGATCTCAGGGGGAGATTGAGACTGGTATAACCTGGAGAGGTTTGTGTACTCGTGATAACCTGGAGAGGTTTGTGTACTCGTTGTAACCTGGAGAGGTTTGTGTACTCGTTGTAACTATTTGCTTAATAGTGGAACCTCTTGAACGGTTTGTTCAAGGGAGAACTGGACGTAGCCCAAGAGATTAGGGTGAACCAGTATAAAACTGCTTTATCTGTGCTTATATTTTTTGCCTTGGTTGGTGGTTTCTATTTATAGCAAATTGAGTTCAGGCTCCATTCAACCCCCCCTTCTGGAGCCAGCTGTTCCTACAGTTGGTATCAGAGCTAACCTCAGGGGTTAGTTCTTCACAGGACTTGAGGCACGATCCTACAGGAACTCAATGGAAGGAGACGGACTACACGTGAGTCGACCACCCTTGTTCAAGGGCCAAAATTATGAGCTTTGGAAGATGAGGATGATTGGCTTCATCCAATATAACGGTATGGAGTTAATTAATATTATTAAAAATGGCATACCTACATTGATTGATAAATCAGGAGAATTGCTTCCTTTTGAATCTATGACTGTGGAGGAAAAGCGTGTTTGTCAAAATAATGCTAAAGCTAGGCATATTATAATGTGTGCTTTATCCGAGGAAGAAATGTCAAAGGTGCATGCCATGGTCAGCGCTAAGGAGATGTGGGATACACTTGCTCTCACATATGAAGGTTCAAAAGAGGTAAAAAGAAATAAATTGACTATGCTTAAACGTCAATATGAAATGTTTGCTATTGAAGATCAGGAATCTATACAATCTATGGTTTCTCGTTTGCAAGTTATCCTAAACAGCCTAAGATCCTTGGGGTCAACTGTTAGTCAATATGAAATCAATGATAAAATTCTCAGAATTTTACCTGCTAAATGGAGAGCTCAAGAAACTGCTCTCAGAACCTCTAAAGATCTTGAGGCCATGCCCCTGGAAGAATTGGTAGGTATTCTTACTATATATGAGCAGGTCATACAAAATGATGCAGGTTCAACAAAAGGGAAGGTTTTGGCTTTGAAATCATCTCAGAAAAATGTAAAGAAAAAGGTACCACCCAAAGCTTCTGAAGATATAGACAATACATCAGATGATACAGAGTCTGATGATGAGATCTCCATCCTCACCAACAAGATCAAAAGGTTGTTGAGAAAAGAGAGCAAGAGAAAGGAAATACGGTTCAGGACTAAAGATGGCAAGGAGCAAGATGAAAGGATAATCTATTATGGCTGTAAGAAGCCAGGACACTTCAAATTAGAATGTCCTGATCAGGTTGAAGAAAAAGAGGAGAAAGAAAAGAAGAAGAAATTCTCCAAAAAGAAAAAGAGTTTTATGTCAACCTGAGAGGATTTGGATTCATCCAATTCTGATTCTGGAGAGGAGGCAAACATAGGTCTCATGACTGATGTGGCAGATAACTCTATGTCAGAGGACTCAAATAATGAGGTAGATTTTACTGATATTGATAGTTTACGTTTAGCTTATCAAGAAGCAATATCTAATAATGGTATGATTGCATCTGCATATAAAACCATGAAAAGAAAATATAAAAATGCTTGCAAAGAAATTGAATTAATACAACAAGAGAAAGATAGTCTAAATGATCTATTTCTCTCAAAAACACAGAGTTTCTCCAAGAAAAAGAAAGATTGTGTAATGAAAATTGAAACCTTAAAAAGGACCTTGCAGTTCAGAACACAAATCTCAAAAAACTTGAAAAAAGAACTTGTGTTAATTAGAGAAAAATTAGGAAAAAGGCTTATTGAATCAAATGAGACAAACATTGATGATATTATTACTGAAAATATCACTCTTAGAAAAGTTTTATCTCATTCAAATGCAAATGAAAAATCTCTTAGACATGTTGATAAAAAGTTCTAGGAAGTCTCATGATAAGAAAGGAATAGGTTGTGATCAAAATAATACATCATCTAGTTCTTCCATTGTACATCCTATTTCTGCAGGAACCTTCAAGAATACATCTTGGAGGAAAACTAACATGAAAGGACCCAAAACTATGTGGGTACCAAAAGAGAAAATTATTCCTCTTGCAGATATATTACATCCAAACAAGAAAACTCAAATATTGGAATTGGGAAAATGGATGCTCACTATTCATAAAGGCAAGAAAGTCTATATTCCCAGAATTGAGAGTCAAAAGATAAAGACACAAGAGACAAAGAACGAGATTCGTTGGAATTGGTTAAATAAGGATGAGACGTTCACATTTTCCTAGCAAAGGTTCATATGAGATTAGACGGTTTGTCCCGTCAACAAGATAAGTATTTCTTTTTGCTTGCATTTGTTACTCTAAATCTTTTACACATTAAACGGTCTAGTTAAGTTTACATATATTTGATGATATACGACTGTCTAAGCAAGATGTCATGTTTTTTTTGCAATTGTTTTAAATTTGATTTACACTCAATTGATTTCTTCAAATTTTTTTTATTTATAAAATAAAAAAGTGTTTGTTTTTAGCATATTGAAATTAAACATCATTTTATAAGAGATCATGTTCAAAAGGGTACCATTGATTTGCAATTTGTCTCAATTGATAAACAATTAGCAAATATTTTTATAAAATCCTTGCTGAAGAACCTTTTAAATATTTAAGAGAACTTTGGGATATGATCTTAATTGAATGATGGAAAATATCAATTCGCTTAAGCTCATTGCATCAAATATTTTCGTTTGCATCTATATTTGTTACTTTTATTGCATAATTCTTTTAAATCATATTTTCTTGATGCATTTATAAAATTATATTTTAAAAAGAAATTATGTTTCAAAGTATGGTGAAAATTTGTTCTCTTTTCTTAAATAATTCATGTTATGCATTTTCTAATTTTAAGAGTCTGAGTTTCACTTCCCCTTTTCCAAATTTACACACCTAGAAAATTTCAATTGGTTTGCCTTCCTCACCTAAGTTGTTGTGTTATTCAAGCTAGAAATTCACATCATATGAGCTTCCTAAAATATGAAAGAATTTTGTTCCCTCACCTGTTAATGATTTAACCATACACAAATTTAAGTGAGATCATTCAAGCAATTGTTAAAGATGAATATGCAAGAACCATATGATTTATGTATTAAGAATCAAGGTTAGTGAGCTAGAGTTTGAAGTCATCCCTATTATCCAAAATTCTTTATCCCTAACACATAACCACTCAGAATCTTCATCAGCATCTCCCTGTAGCAGTGATGATTTTTTTTTAAATTAACTCCTTTTTGTGATGACAAAAAAGGGGGAGAGAAAGGAAATGTATGGCAAATAATTAAGAGAATTTATCAAATCTATTTTAGCAAATAATTTGAACACTCTTGGATTTGTTTTACAATTCTATTTTAATACAGTTGTGCATTTTGCATGTTTTTCATCAAATAAAATATTCCATTGTTTAATCTCTTGATATTATTGAAATTATTTGTTCTTAAGGCTTATAGTTTTGTTATCATCAAAAAGGGGAGATTGTTGAACATTAGACGGTCCAAAGTCCCTTTAGAGGATCAAATCATTTGATAAAGTTTTGATGATAACAAAACTCAAGTATATATTTATTTTTGATGACTTATATACATTGCGCAGTTAACATTATTATTATTATTATTATTATTATTATTAAAGCAGGAGACACGTGGTCTATAAAGAGATAAGTTTTCTTACTATTTACTTTTATGTGTTATTGATTTGATTTAAAATTGATTTTATATCATATTGTGCTCTAACGTTCAAATTTGTTCATAATGAAAATTATTCAAATTATTTATGAGTATCTCAAATATAATTTCTCTATGTTATTTTAAATTAATTATTTCTGATACAAAATTAATCAAGTTTAATGCAGTTTAAAATATTAGAGAAATATTTCCAATTTGAGCTCCATACATCAGAAAGTCAAGATTGCTCTGTTCAAGCATCCCAACGGCTAGTTTCTAGTAAGCTACATATAGAGGAGCAAGTTCAAGTTGAAGAACATACAAGAAGAAACAAAAAGAGAAATACATCATATAATACATTGAAGAAAATATACTGAGTGTTTATTGTCAATCTGCTATAGGGAGCATATAGAGTTTTGGGTTGTGTGAAACCATTGTGTAATTCTTCATCATTGTGAAGTAAACCCTTGTGAGCTTTCATTGTTCTCTCTTTTGAGAGTGTTTCTTTAAATCTTGAGTGGCCTTGATCTTAGGGGGAGATTGGGACTGGTATAACCTGAAGAGGTTTGTGTACTGTGATAACCTGGAGAGGTTTGTGTACTCGTTGTAACCTGGAGAGGTTTGTGTACTCATTGTAACCTGGAGAGGTTTGTGTACTCGTTGTAACTATTTGCTAAATAGTGGAACCTCGGTTTGTTCAAGGGAGAACTGGACATAGCCCAAGATATTAGGGTGAACCAGTATAAAACTGCTTTATTTGTGCTTATATATTTTTGCCTTGGTTGGTGGTTTCTATTTATAACGAATTGAGTTCAGGCTCCATTCAACCCCCTTCTGGAGCCAGTTGTTCTTACAGTTAATATTTGAAGTGTATCACTTCTAGTGAAATTCAATTCATCCAGGTGTAAAACAAAGTTTATGATTATTGTTTTAACTTTTTGTGTATTTTGAAAATTATTATTTAAGTGTGTATTATTCAAGTATTGTTCAATATCATAAAATTAAGAAATTAAAAAGTGGTCATTTTTTTAATTACTCAATCCAATTCAATCAAGTTTAATAGGTTTCATTCAAAATCATACTAAACTCAATCGATCATGCCAATTTGTGCTTTACTTAATTTTTTTTTTATGTATGAAACTAATAACTTTTAAAATACATTTTTGTTATTAATCCAATATCGTCTTAAATACTGAATCAGTCACGGAGAATTAGTTATTTCACCTTCACAATTCTTCCACATCTTAAGTTATGATTAAAATAACTATCCGAAATTCTTGTACTTTTCTGCATTAAGAAAAATACATCCTCTAAAAATAACTCCACAATTTTTTGGAAAAATTTTAGCTATTTTAGATTATTAAATAATAAAATATATCAATCCAAAATGTGGTTTATGGAATAGTTCAGAATTCATTCTGGAATCATTCTTATTAAATAGTTCCAAATGCAGACTTTAACACTTAATACAGAATGTGTTTAGCCTACTACAGAAAAAAAAAACTTGGTCCAATAAGAAAAACTTTGGACCAGAAAGTTTATTTTATAATGATAAATTCTATTATCAAAATTTTCAAAATATATATATTTTGAAATGAATTTTAAAATTTTCATTGTTTTAACAATGTTTTCAAAATATATATGTAATGTGAATGGGCCAGTGAATGTATTTTAGGTTCAAAATGAAATTATAGGGTGTGAAAGGTTATTTAATTATCACCAGAAAATTATATCTATTAAGAAATATTCAATTAGGGAATTCAATTTAATTGTTAAAAACCAATTAACAATTTTGTTAACTTGTTCAGATTTGTTATTGGATTATTCATAATAACTAAATTACTTTAATTTAACACCAAAATATCTCATAGAATAAATACAAATACGAGGTACTGGAGTGTAGAAAAAATCATCTTTTATTTAGGCTAGCTAAAAACGATCAAAAACCTCAAAACTAGTACAGTACGTAATTCAAATATATTATATATTTTAATATATTTTTGGTAAGATTTTCAAGTACAATAATTTTAAAATGTTATTTTTATTATTTTACTATAACAAAGTGCACTAAATAATTATGGATGTATTAAAACAAATTGGATCATATCAAAACAAAGTTTGGTTCAATGAAACTAATAAATACTACGAGTGAATGACATGTTCTAGCAATAACAAATTTAAAGTGTTTGATGCATGTTGAGAGGTAAGTGAGCAAAATGGTGTAATAATTTCAGTTGTTATATCTTATGTTTAGTGGTTGATGTGGAAAACAATTTTATAGAGTGCACAAGTCAATATAAAGTTTACCAAATATATTCCTATTATTGTATTTCTAGAAATATAAATATATGGATAGAAAATGTGCTTTGTTATGTTAACTATAAAATTCAATATATTTAAGGAATATATTTTCTTAGTTTATCCACTTCATCTTACTCTTAACATATTAACATGTTAAAAAAACTAAAAATATGTTAACAAACAGATTCATATATATTATCATTAAAGTAAAATCAAAGCATTCTATGTAGCTTAATTACATTTATCAATAATATAAAAAATATTTAATTATATCTCAATGAAAAAATTAAAATTATTTTAAAAAATTTCAATTTTTTTTTTAATTTTGGAGACTAATTTAAAACCATCTTAGACTTTTAAGAATAAAATATTCTAAGACCCATCGTCATCAGCCATTGCGCCTTCGGGTTAGTTTGGGTCAGTTTTTATTATATGGGCCATTATTGGGTCATTTTATTTCATTGGGGCTTTTGCTTCCTCCACCTCCATAATTAAAATGACAATTCTACCTTTCATATATTATTTCATCTAATCAGACATTTGAAAACTTTCTGAAACAAATTTTTCATAATAGATATCCTACATTATCTTGGGACACTTAATCTAAAACATGTTTTTAGAATCTGTAACGTAGAAATATGTTTTAGATTGAAGAATCCAAAAAGATATTTTAAAATACCTACTTTAAAAACCTTTTGAAATGAACTTTTAGGCAATTCAGAACTTGTTTCGAAGTGGACAACTAGAAACATATTTTGAACAGTACCATAAAAAAAATATTCTAAAATGACCAATCTAGAACATTTTGCAAAACTATACACCTTTTCCAGATTGGATAGTTTAAATATGTTATAAATTTAACAACTAGATAATTTTTTGAATTAAATAATCCAAAAATTAAAAAAAATAGATAAAAAGAATATAGATTGGGGGAAGAATTGAACTTGGTGATTAAATTATAACTAAAGAATATTTTTATCTTTTCATTGTTAGCAAGAGTATGCAAGTAGTGACTAGGAGTATAAACAAAAGACATTCATTGATTTTATACAAGAGTGTTAATAATTTGACACCGTCACCTGACATGCCAATTACTTGACAACCTTACGTGTCAGTTAAGTGACTGTGAGTTAATAATAGAAATAGTTTTTTTTATTGGAGGTGTTAATTATATCAAAGAAACATTTTTTTATTGGACTTTAGGGGGTGTTTAAAGTAAAATGAAAATAAATTTAGGTTATTTTATGTGTATCGTTATGATTGGTCGCTGGTTTGAAGCGGTGGTATCTTGGAGACAAGTTTTAGAGGTGGTGATTTGGAGCAGTGGTTGGTCGTTGGGTCGTAGTTCTACGGTGGAGTGGTGGTGTGTTTTGATTTGTGGTGAAGTGAAGTGGTTCGTGGCTGGTTTCTGCTTTGGATAGCAGCCTAATCTTGATTTTCCCTTACTTATTCTCGTTTGCTATAAATTTTACCTTTCTTCTTCCTTAATAAAACCCCGCCTCCCCCCCACCTCCCTCCTTTCACGACTCTTTTTTTATGAGGTGATTCTGCTCTTGTGAACTCACTCGTCTCCTTCAATCCTTCCGGTATGGAGCGATTTTTTAATATGGGACAAGTTTTCTGGTATGGGACAAATTTCTCGGTGTGGGATGTGATTTCTTCACAAGATTTCTGCTCTGACTCCTCATATCAAAAAGTGAAATTTAAGCTTAACTCAACCTTACAAAACCGGCTTGTAAAGTGAGGTTTGTACCCATTTATAAACTATTGAAAGACCTCATCTCTAGTCGATGTGAGATCTCCAACACACCCCTTCATGTCAGGACTGCTAAACTCTTATGTGGGACTATATTGTTTAAGGATGGTCCGATAGTGACCCGATAGAGGATAGTCCAACAACCGTGTTAGGACAGACTCTGATACTATATCTATGACATTTTACTTCCAACTAGTTAATGTGGCAGACTATGTAATGCACGGGTAAATATTAATGACAATAGGACATTAAAAAAGTAAATAAAAAATTAAAAATAATTAAAATAAATTCATAATGTTGATATCAACTTGAACCTAATAAAGTATATAAAATCATAAACAATAGTGTATCTAATTGACCAGTAAAAAAATAGTTATCCAATAACTCTATAATGTAGCATTGTGTATCTTTAATTAAACTTTTAAATTAATGCAAAAAAAGAAAACTTTAAATACGTATAAATATTAATAATTATTTCAATAAGGTTTTTTTTCATCTACAAAAACATTTCAATATTATGTCTTATATGTGAATTATTGTATTTGGATTTTTGTATGCATGAATTATTGTATTTATAACCTTTTCAAATATTAATAACAGATACATATACTTTTCCGTTAAACTTTGAAGGTACGTTGTTGTGTATAAAGCCATTATTGAAATCATTTAAAATCTATAAAAAGTTAATAATTTGTGGTTATTTGCTTTAAATTAGTTAAAAACATGCAATAATATGTATGCACAAAATGACCTTATTCTAACTTAATTTAATTTAAGTCATCTTCGTTAAGATTGAGATGAGAATGAAAAATAAAAAAAAAAAGTAAAAAATATCATTGTTTGCATTAATGACAAAAATAAAAATTTAAAATATAAAAAATAAATTAAATATTAAAAATATTTTAATACCTACAATTTAATTTTTAAAAATAAATAAAACGAAACGAATATATAAAAAAAACCTTTAATATTACAAATCATTCAAGCATTTATAAATTTTATAAAAATACAAAAACATTTATAAAAATGCATATAAAAAGTATAAAGAAAAATTAATTATATAAAACAGCTTTAAAAGTCAGCTTCAAATATATATTATAAATGAGTACAACAATTTATAAATTTCAAAAAGTATACAAAAACTACCAAACAAAAATGTATATAAAAAAATTAGTAAAGCAAAATAAAAAATTTGAAATATACATATATATATATATATATATATATATATATATATATATATATATAAGTAAAAAATATATAAATTTTTAAAATAAAAAAAAATTAAAAAAAAAAAAATATA
>Ga0209700_109686_pt1 | contig 10843 bp, 7 predicted proteins | sample SiratroredBW_FD_187528 | JGI IMG/M metagenome (GOLD analysis project Ga0209700, IMG submission 187528) | Root nodule microbial communities of legume samples collected from California, USA - Siratro red BW (SPAdes) (version 2) | ecosystem: Host-associated > Plants > Roots > Nodule | place: USA...
TTTCCACGTTAAATTCGGTGTGCATTTTTTCTTGGTATTATTTATGTGCTTTAGTTTTCTCCACTTAAATATTGGGCGTGCTTCCGCTGGCATCCGTACACTCAACTTAGAGACATCATTTCTAACACTTCCAGAATCAGAAATTTACCAAAAGCTCAAGCCTACACAGCCCAGTGTCCATAGTATCAAGCATAACAGTCAAAAGTATACTAGAAGTCTAGAATTTTCTTTTAAGAATCTACTCAGAACATCAGCGAGAGAAGACCAAGAAAACATAATAAAAACAGGAAGATTACCCTGTATGAAAGGAACACCTAAGAGAAGCCAAAGTAGATTACCCTGTATCCTATAGCAATGGCAAAAACAGGAACTTCTCTTGAACTATATCAGCATTTTCACCAAATGTTATTGCATCAAATAACTTCACAAACAGCTATTGATAGAATAAGGCTAAATGTAAAAATTTTAAAATGTCAATATGATAAAACGAACCATCCACGGGCAATGGCATAACTAGAAATGGAAATATCTTCCACGGTATGAATTCGCAAGAAGAAGGAACTTTCACAGAAAGGATCAAGGCCCAGATAACCAAAAAAGTAAAAGCAAATTTTGATGTGAGCTGCAAGCTCAAGAAAAGAGAAGATGAAACCTTTGAAACGCGATGATTCCAAAACGATGAAACAAAACCCGGGAAAAAGAAAAGGCATTGAAGCAAAAGTGTGGAGAAATCCATTGGCAGGAAGAGAGTAAGAAACTTACAATTGAGAAGAGCAGAAGGAAAAACCGAAAGAGAAAGGCAAGTGAAACAAAGAAGAAGAGGAATGTGTACAAAGACAATCTATGTAGCGCGTGAGTTTGAAGGAATGCATGATGAATAGGTGGCGATGAAAGCTTCCTCGACCCGCCACGTAAACTGTAAACATGTATTTTACACACATGTTGTGTGTTAAGAAGAACAAAAACACCAAAATATTATCCATTCATCTACCATATCTTAATAGATAAAGTGGTGACTATTTCATTTATTTGTTCCATGATTCTATTGGGAATTTTTTTTATTGATATTCTTTTAGTAAAACCTTCATTTTTAGTCATGTATGTTACTGCTAATGTTTGGATTCAAAACTTTATTTTTAAAGATTGAATTTAGTTTTATTTGGATAAAGTATATATGGTAGTTTTACAGAGAGTTAGAAACATAATTTTCAAAACAGTGAAGTATAGGCATCTGTAAATTATATGTATAATTCATGCAAAATCTTAAAAGTACACACTAAAAACAATCGGTTTACAAACGTGAAAAAGCTACAAAAGAGAACTAAAAGCTAGTTTAATCCTTAACATATTTTCTATGAGTAATATACTTTGCACCTTGGTTATAAATTAAAATTATAAGTTTTTAATACATAAATTTTATAATTTTGGTTTATTTAGTTTGTATCTTGGAAATTAATTAAATTCAAAATGTGATTCTTTTTCTGAGATAAGTTGAAAAGTTTCTTTTGTATTTTCATATATTCTAATTAAACCTTTGTATATTATGTTCAGAATAAAAATAGAAAAAAACAATTTAATAATTTTTAAAATTAATATATATATATATCACTAATATGATGATAACATATTACGTAAAATACCGTAACAATAAATGAAGACGGTCACGTCAATTTCTAGATTTGGAGTCAGTGACGTGTCTTGTTGAAACTATCGCCAGTGTCCCTGTTCTGGGTTCGTTTAATTCTTATTTTGTTTGGAGTTGTCTTTTTTTGTGTGTAAATTTTATATAAAAATTTTAAAATGAACAATTTTTATCTTAATTTCTTTTATAGGTAAATTATACCAAAAACATGACATAATTTCATAAAAAAAATTATGTTGTTATTAATTTTATTTAATTTAAAATGAAACCGTGTTATGCTATGATTTTAGTACATAAATTCAAATCATGTCATGGTACTGAAACACTATTCTATTATTTTATTTATAATGGGGATAATTTTTTTTCTCATTCTAAAATTTTGTAAAAAAATTATACTTCCTATTCTTTTAGTAGAATTGATTCCAGGTAGATCTTACAAGATTGTATTAAAACTAAATCATAAACTTATCCGATCAACTCTTCAAATATAAATGGCAGTTAACATGAACTATTATTATATTTTTTAAGTAGTTGTATATTATATTTTAATTTTGGTAAAAATATTTGAAACACCGAAGTAAATACTTTTTTAAAAATTACACTTCAAGTAACTAGATGAAATTTAAAATTATTTTTTAAAGGAATATATCCTTTTGCCATTCACTTTTTTTACTTACATTCATTTCACATAATATTATATATAAATATAAATAAAATACTATGATAAAATAATAATTTATGGAACTGTAATTTGAATGTTATAAAAAAAATCACGGTGTAAAACTATCACCACCTTTTCTATATTTTCCCCTGATGAGTAGTTAGTCTTTCAATTCTGGAAAATTTTTATCGTCTAGGAATTGGGATTATCTTGAGACAGCACATTTTTTCATTATCTGTAAGTTGTTATGGAACATACAAGTATCCATTACTTTATTTTTCAGCTTTTGACGCTTATTAATTTGAACACATTTTGAACATGGTTAATGCATTATCCACATATTTTAGGCCAACTAAAAGTCGTAGTAAGTGTTACTCTTGCACATCATGTAACTTATTAGGAAAAGTAGATGTGCAATTGAGGCATGCTTACTGAGAGAAAGTGATTATACACGTATAAACTTTAGAAAGACACCAAAAGAAATAAAAGGTACCATGTTTGACACCCCTTTAATGTTAGAATAGTTCAATTTCTAAATTCTGATTAATTTTCAAAAGATTTTCCATATTTGTGGGTTTTCTTAGCTCTAAAGAAAATGACAGTTTTTCTTTTATAATATGCAAGTTTTGGAATTTCCACTTCTACTTTTCATTACTTATGATAAGGGATTTAACTATGAGAAAATCTTTTTCAAATAGTTTATTTCCTTCCTTCAACTCGGTTCATTCTAAAATTTCTAGTTTTCCTATTGTTGGCAGCAACCTACAAAATCCCAATCAACAAGATCACAAAAGGACGAACAACAATGTTGTAGTAGAGAAGCTGTTTGATGATATGTTAACCTTTTGTCTTTTGGGGTGAATAACTAAATTGAAAGTAACTCGTTCGGTGCGAAGACGAAGAATATTAATTATTCACTATATACCATTAAAGCCACAAGCTTCTTAAAAAGAGTGTCCAATGCAGAGTCATATCGCTATAGCAGGATTGAAATATCTCCTGCAAAAGCAACGAATCTAAAAGATACTCAATTTTATTACCCGTAAAAATCTATGTGGGGGGAAAATATGCAGAAGGAGAAGGAAGAAGAGTCTGGTTTTTTGTGCAATTTTTTGTGTTTACAGAAGGAAAAAAATGAACTAAGAATCATTTGGACTCAGAAGTGCAGCGTGAGTGCTTGATGTAACTCCCATTGGAGGGACGAAACCTGAGTTCACACTCCAAGTTGCACCAGAACCTAACCGAACCTAAGGGTCCTACTCTCCACCTTGTTCTGGCGCTTCCCTTCAAGTCAAACCCTATGATGTCACGCTTCCACGACTCATCCACTTCCTCCATCTGCTCCGGCGTCAAGGGAATGGAAGCAGACCGAACAACGTAGTTCAGTGTCTTGGAGTTGTTCTTGGGAACATCAAAGGGTTCAGCGATCATCCTTGCTATTGCCTGGCCCTGGTAGCTGAGGTTGAAGTTTATGTCGGAGAAGGTTGCATGGGCCTTGGCGTTCCCGTTCTGGGCCACCACGATGATGGTGAGCTGGGTTTGGAGGAGGCCCGCGTAGTCGTTGCTGAGAAGGTCAAGGCGAGCGTTGGTGACGCTTATCACAGGGATTCTGGGGTGGATCACCATGTAGCCCACGAAAACCACTATGCCAGCCACTACAACACCTATGGCTATGATTGTGCAGAGAATTGCTGCTATCCAGATTAAAGGGTGTGTGTTGCCACTGTGATGAGTGTTAACCAATCTTCTTCTGTGGTGCTGGTTCGGGTGGTGGTTCTGGAACTCGGCCACCTGGCCATGGTCACGGTGGGACGGCATTGAGATTGATCAATGGAAGCCAAAAATCAACCCATGTGGGGTTATTTGGGAGTTTTATGTTTGGGGTGGGGAGAGACTACTTGAGAAGGAGGAGTTGGGGTTGGCAAAGCTTGGTCAGGTAGGGAACTGCACAAAAAACTGGTTCTTTATCTCTAATTCGTGGGAAGGTTTTGGTATCTTCTTTTCCTAGCTTTAAAGCATTTGTCTCCTACTACCTTATGCTAACCAATGTGGTTTGGTTTTTATATTTTCCTACGTTGGTCACGGCTCTCTCCAACAAGGTATCTTGGTCTTTATTCTTTCTGTAAAGTGAGTAGTAGTAAAATTGTTTTTACACATTTTTTTCTTACGCTTCTTTGTTCACCTTGATTGGAAAAGTGAGAGATGTGGCTTTCTTGAGTTATGATCTACTTAAAAAATGGCTTGTAAATATAGTATTGTACAAAAGGTAAAAATACCAAACTTGCATGCCAAATACTGGCTCACTTGCTCTTTTCTTGCAGATTTCCTGCCTTTGAAGCTTTAATCAGGAATGGCTTTGCAAATTGGACGAGCAAGTTACCGATTGGTACTTGTTCCTGTTGGAATATACTGATTGTATTTTAACAAACCGTACAACGTTTTAAAGCATTTTTATTTGTCCTATCTAAGGTGTAGTCAAATAATTTATTGTGAACCCTCTAGCTGTGTAATGATCCGAATTGGGCCTCATTTGTCTGGATTTCGTGGGCCGGCCCAAATGACTAACAGGCTGCCAACGTAGTTTCGAATTTTAGATATTTCTTCTGTATGATATGAAATACAAATGATTGAAAAGTATATAAACCATGTCTTTTTCTACTACATTCTAAAAGATGTTTAATGCAACTTATAACGATAATAACACGGTTAATTATAATTATTTTTAAGAAATTTATCATTTATCTTGAGTTTGGCGGCGGTGAACAACGTTATTAAAGAAACACGTGTTCGGGGTAAATTCTGAGTCTCCAAGGTTGTGGGACCATGCAGATTTGTATGGTTGGAAGAATGATGGGTGCACTGTACGTGAGTTCCAGGTGGAGCAGATAGGTTTGTGCCGTGAAACTCTTATTCTCACTCACATTCTGACTAGTGGCACAAGACAAGATTCACTGTACTTACAACTCCAAAATTTTGTGGCTCATAGATATAACACTGCACACTCTCACTTTCCTCATCTTCTTCACTCAGCTTAGCCATTGACTGCTTCACCTCTTCCTAAGACCATGAAACTGTCACAGGCATTGGTGCGAAGACCCTCACCAACTTCACCACCTTTAATCCGCACCCAAAATTCCATCTTGCCCTCAAATGGAATTAGAAGGGTCTTTCTGTTTGGGTGCCAAAGCCTCAGGATCCCCAGTTGCGCCTGCAGCAACTCAGGATCCGCTGTTTCTTCCTCTGCGGCGGCGAATCCTTCTTCGCCGCCGCATGTTGCTTCCAAGTCCGGATATGATTCTGTGGTGACTCGGGAACAGTCAGAGAAGTTGGAGGCCTTGGAGGAAGGCATTGAGAAGGTGAGAGCTGTGTTTTCCTGGGTTTCTTCTTTGTTGCAATTTTGGGTTGTTGGAATGTTTTTAACTATTGATTGTTCTGTTTTTTGATGATTGATTCTGTAGGCGATTTATAGGTGCCGGTTTATGGCTATTCTGGGAGTATTTGGGTCTTTAATGGGATCATTTCTTTGTTTTATCAAGGTATGGTTTTTATACATTCTTGTTTACTTTCTCATTGTTATGGCTGTCATTTGCATCTGGTCTAATTCACCAAAACTATTTTCAGCCTTTTAATGGTATTAGATTTAGCATATTCTTTATTTCATTTAATTTTCCTTTTTATAAAGTATTATTAGGAGAACATTTAGACTACTCTCTGAGATGAAGTTCCCTTTTTTTTAAAGTATTCAGAGAAGACCATGAAATCTTGTTGTGTACGCTTATATAATACTTTTGTATTTCTTAATTTTTTTAGTGTATTTTTTTGCCATCAATTTTTGGCGCATCGCTTCTTCAGAGCTTGTTAATGATGGAATAGACCATATTATATTCAAAGTAAACCTAAAAAAATCCTCAGTGTCCAAATTTAGTATACTGTACTCTGAAAATAATGGATGTGACATTCAATTGCTTCTGATAAACAGCTTTATGCTGCTAAACATCAATTTGTCAGATTTAATCATCCTTGGCCTTGAAGCTAAGGATTTTTTCTCGGATCTTAATTTGGCATGCCGTCATCCATCTCTCTCGTAGTCAGTAGTATCATATCAGGATTTTATAGGTATCCTTCAGTCACCAACATGAGCTGATGAAAATGGTTATATATATATCTGATTCTTGTTTTCATTCAGACACCAAGTCCAATATAACCACCACAACCAGTGCCATTAAAAATGTCCCAATGCTCCTACATACCAAAGCATGTGTCTCAGCCAGTTCATAAGCACATGAGTACATGCTAGCCTTGAACCATTTTTTAAGGTTAAAGCTAAAAGCTAAGTTGAAGGTAGATTCTCACCTAATTCCTTGGTTCAACTAAAACAATGCTTGGTCACTAGTATTGTTAGGAGTCTCATGTTGAGTAAAATAATAAAGGACTTGACTTAGTACTTACATCAGGAGGAAAATTAGATAATAAAGGACTTGACTTGACTTAGTTTCACCTAACTACTTAGTCTTTAGACAAAAATTAGATACATTACTCCAAGTGTTGCTGTGTGGTTTTGCTGCTCTTTAGTCTTTTGGGTAGGAGCATGCTCATATACTTAAGTAGTAATAATTGGTTTATCGATAGAATGAAAGTTGCTATAGATATCTTTTGTTCTTAAAGAGTGTGACAATGTAAGAAATTGCACATTCAGTATAATAAATTACTTGATATAGTAATTGAACTATGAGACTAAATTGGATTCTCCTTATGTGTTTAAGTCTAAAAGTTGTCTTTTGTCCTGTATACATCTTATATGTCTTGACTGCTTGACTCTAGCTTTCTAGCAGAGAAATATTGTCTATTTCTCAATTCCTTCCAATTTTGAAAAGGTTTGAGTTAATTGAATATCAATATGAAGATTTTCTTTTTCATTGCTTAAAGTGGTTGAGTTAATGGTATCAATTTAAAATAATTGAGCAACATCAGAATTGTTATGCTATCTCTGATAAATTCTGTTTTAGTGCATAATTTTTTTCACTGACCTTTTGTTACGCAGGGCTGCGTATTTGTTACATCGTCTTTTGTGCAATACTTTGAAAACCGCAGTAAAGTAATCCAAACGCTAATAGAAGCTATTGGTGAGTGCCTCTAAAGTTAAAACTCCAATAAGTCTGTCCAATTGGGTTCTTATTTTTTCTTGTTATATCTTAATTATCTTCGTTTTCACTGTCATTAATGATAAATTGCATTAGTCCTTATCATCAATGAAATTAAATTTATAAAATTCCACAAGGGCATTTTCACAAAATATAAGTTCAGTACATTTTTTTGAGCTTTATCAAAAGGATTTAGAGAGGTACTGTTGTAGAGCTCTCTTAACCTATTCTCTTGTTCTTTTATAAAGTTTAGATTTTGTTGTTCTATGAGGATTTCTTATCTCTCCCTTGTGTTGTCCTTCTATCTAACTTTTGCGTTATTGTTCATCTAGATGTCTATCTTTTAGGAACTGTGATGCTGGTCTTTGGAATGGGACTCTATGAGCTCTTTGTCAGTCATCTTGGTAGTGCAAGCTCTCTTCCAGGTCAAAAACATTCTGACAGATCAAGTCTCTTTGGTTTATTCACTCTAAAGGTTAGCTTTGGGACATTATGCTTCTTGGCCAACCTTATCTGCATTTGGGCCATTTGAAAACCAAGAAAATAAAAAGGCTTTGATCGAACTAAATATTATGGAAAATTAACAGATAGATCCAATATTGCTTTCAGTCTTCATTCATTGATCCATTATATGCAGTTATTCTAAAAGGATAGTAAATGGTAGTTGAAATCCTCCTAGATGGTTACTTTTAGGTGACCTATGTTCTTGGGGCATACTCTCTTGCATATTGTTGACGGGTATGTGGAGATTTGCTTCTCAGTTGTATTGCATATTAATGCAACTTTAAACGTGTTTAATGCCACTAATGTAGTTACACACTTGTTGGCAGATAATTCTGTGAACAGATAATGATCAATTCCAGTTAATATATTGAGGAGACATTTAGAAGAGTTTATATAAAGTTTATTGCGGTTTGTTTAAGATTCTTGTAACATTAATACAAGTTCTTTTAACTTATTTCAGTGATTTTGACTGAGAAGCTTATTAAAATAAGTCTTTTACTTGCAGTTTCATAACCAAACTTATCACCAAGTGCTCTAAATCGTAAAAGCATGTTCTTATTTAAGCAAGTGCTCAACTCAACTACTCCAAATCACAGCCATCCAAAATAGACATGAATAGAGAACATGATTTAGGCTATGATAAGATAAACTTATAAAAAATTGTACTGTTGGTGAAAATGATAGTTTAAGTCTATGTTAGTTTTAACTTTGAGAAGGTTAATTTATTTTACTTTTTGGATAATACTACTGATGTAAAAGAGCTTGCAGCCTCGTGGCTTCTGAATATATTTCTTTTTCTCTGTTGATGTTTGTTCCTCTCTGTTGTTTTTCCTTTTCAGGAACGACCAAAATGGCTGAATATAAAAACTGTGGATGAACTGAAAACCAAGCTTGGTCACGTCATAGTGATGCTGCTTCTGATTGGATTGTTTGACAAAAGTAAGAAAGCTTCCATACAAACTCCTGTGGATTTGCTATGCTTCTGTATTTCTGTCCTCCTTTCTTCTAGCTGCCTCTTTCTGCTGTCTAAGCTGAGTTAGGAAAATGGTGTTCACATACATGTAAAGTAAGGATCACAAGAAGTGATACACACGCATAAAAAAACGAATAAATGTACCTATCACTTACTTTTGCTCTGTATATATTACGATGAATATGCAAGTGTCTTGAACCTCTTAACCAATCACCTCATTTGAAGTATTCGAGGTTTTCCTTCTCTTCATTCTTTGAGCTGAAGAAGATTCACTAAAACAATGACAGAAGGGCTTAAGGGATATAAATAAAGGATTTGGCTTCATACTTTTGTTGATAAAAAGTAAAAAGCTTGCAAATAAAATATGACTGTAGACAAAGCATAACTTGCTAATCATCATTAAACTGATGTTTATGTGTAACAGTGCAAATAACAAGTGGAAATTAAAATCAATAATATATGCCTTAGCACCTGTTTGGCATAAAAGTATACACGCAAGAAATATTCTCTACACCAAAAGGTAAATACCATGATCCAAAAATCTAAGGTGTCTGGCAATAAAATTTGATACTATATTTGAACTAAATTTGGGCCTAAGGTGAAAGAAATTGAAAATTCAAGTTGGAAACATGTATATAAAGCGGTTTGACAGATGTGAAAGGTGTCAAATGCAAGTAATCTACAATTGATTAGAATATATTTAGAATATACCATAGTGCTACATTAGAATTTGAACTATTTGAACTTAAGACTTTGCTTATTCAGACAAAATTGATTTGTAAAGTGAATCTTCAATTGGATACATTGTTAGAATAAGGTGGCTTATTACACCCCTTCATACCTAAAGCTATTAACCTAAAACATGCCAAATGTATAGGTAAACCTAACAGTTATCTATAATGACTTCTTATACCATATCACAATGGAATCTCGACTTAAAATCTATTCTAAGTAGTATATCAATGACTATAATAAGTTTTAATATCATACTGGAATTTAATTTGGGTTTTAGGATCTATTCTAAAACCTCAAAACTAAACAAACTCAATGTCATTCTAATCTTTACTTAATTTAGGGAAAGTGGATAAAGTAATTCTGAATTGTTTTGATTTAAACTTTTTTTCTTTTTAAATGTTTCGTTAAGGACTAAATTAATATAAAGTAATCTGTAATGATTCAAAACAACCAATGACATCTTTTTTATCAATATAAAAGAGAGAAAGAGGGGAAAAAAATAAGAGAAAAGGGAGAAAGAGAGGGAGAATGGGAGAACAGAGTTTGGGAATCATGTTTTAATTAAGTCATTAGGCAATTTGGTTAATTTACACTTGTTAATTTAAAAAGCAATTTTCCACTTTCTTTCCATTGTTCATCACACCTTGAATAATATAATTTTAATATTATTATTATTCTTGCACCCACCTTCAAAAAATGAACATAGTGTTTGTCTGAAAATTGTTTTGCTTCTATATAGTCAAGTTGAGCACCTATTAATAAGATATTTTGGAGTCGAATGAACATAGGAAATAATGGTTAATTAGTTACATGGTGCTTTATATCAAATAAAATAACTCATTTACTAATTGAATGAAATAATTGAATTAATAATTTCATGAATTTAAATTCTATCTTCAAAAAAATTATAAGTTTTAATGGTTTAAATGGTAATTATATTTAATAGCATTAAAAGATAATACTTTTAGGTAATAAATTATTCACTAGCATGAGGGACGGAATATCATTATAATAAACTTCACCATAATATAAAACTAATATTTCATACATTTAAAATATAAATATATATATATATATATATATATATATATACATTTATTTTTTTATTTTTCGAAGAACCAAAGATAATATATTTCAATCCTCTAAAGGAATGTTTCTTTAACATAACATCTTCTGTACATCTAGGT
>Ga0209700_109687_pt1 | contig 10842 bp, 8 predicted proteins | sample SiratroredBW_FD_187528 | JGI IMG/M metagenome (GOLD analysis project Ga0209700, IMG submission 187528) | Root nodule microbial communities of legume samples collected from California, USA - Siratro red BW (SPAdes) (version 2) | ecosystem: Host-associated > Plants > Roots > Nodule | place: USA...
ATATATATATATATATATATATATAAATATATATATATATATATATATATATATATATATATATATATGCTTAATTATTTAGAGAAAAACTAAAACATTACAAGTTATTATAAAAATACCGTGGATCGATTGAGATTAATTTAGCCTTTTATTCCATATATAAATTTTAATAAAAATTCACATAATAACAATAAAAAAACATTTTAAAATTTTTTAATAGATGAAAGAAAGTTATATAAAGATTTTAAGTTGAATGTTCTATTAAATATATATAAGTCGTTATTGTCACACAATAATAGAGATAAAAACATACTTAATGAAAATAAAAATATAAAGATAACAATCAAGGTTTTACTATTTTCCATGAAATAAAATATATTTAAATTTTTTTAAATTATTATTTAAACAAGATGAGTATGTTAATTTTCCCCCCGAAACTTGAAGTTCAAACTATATTAAAATCTGGATTTAAATTTCCAAATATAAATTTTGAATCACTTTTAGAATTAAACTTTTGAAAGATAGTCTGATAAATTTCAGAATTTAAAGCTCTAGAAAAATGTTTGAAATAAATACATAATTCCGAACTTTATCAATCATTCTTCCGAAAATACAATTCTAAAAAGTTTTAATACATTTCACCTCAAAATAAGAGTGATGTTTTCTAGGAAGAAAGAAAACAACTCAATTTGACATATTTCCTTCGTTTTTTGCCAAATAACAAACAGAAAGAAAAAGTTCCCTTACATCTTTAAACAATAAGAAAAATTTATCAAGTAGCTGATAGATTGAAACTCAGTCTTGTATTTGAATCTTACTTAACAAAACATTATTATGAGAATAGATTTCACTATAAAGGAATTGTTCTTTTGAGAAAAAAATAATCATCATCAAAAATCAATTAATACCAATAATATGATTTAAAAAGAAAAAGAAAAAAAACCTGAGTAGTCTATTGCTGCCGTGAACAACAGGGTAGACATTTTCATGGTTACATCACACACCTAACTCCACTTCTACAAACCGAATCAAACTTCACAATAACTCTTTTTGGATTTATGTTAAGGATCCCACTAAGTTTGTGCTTCTTGTTATTAGGAATTTAATTGTATTTTCTTGACTATAATATGCATTAGAATCTCTTATTTATAAATAGTTAAGAAAATATATAAGTAATAAGACTCAAAACTTAATTATAAATTTTAAATTGAAAATTATTCATCTATTTATCTTAAACATTTCTAGCATTTCAAAGGCTTAATGGGGTAAACACCCATTATTCAAGTCTCGAACTTGCTTATTATTAGTGCACCATATTTTCAAATAAAGATGCTAATTTGTGTATCTTCATTTTACACTTTTTATATATGGCAGTTTTTTTTTTCTTCTTTGAATGTAGATAATTTCTTGTTTTTTGCATATATTCATAAAATTGAAAGTAGGACAGCAACTGCATTTCTTAGGCTTTCTTAAATAAAGTTTATAGCTAAGATAATTTTTTAAATAAATATTTGTGACAAAAGTAAAGATATTTAATTAATATATCAATGAAACTTGAGTGGAAGTGAATAAATTAAATTAGTTTTAATGAAATTTTATTAATTTTACATCTTTAATTATTTCTCTGTAAATACTTATAGGTAAATTTAGTTAAATTAAGTCTTTCATGTGTAGATTGAGAACCTCTAACCATAACTAAAATTCATTTTTTATTAATTTATTGGGATGCTTTTGCTTGGAGTTTGTCTAAACAAGCTTGTGCATAAAGGATTTTAGAAGACAAAAATAAATCTTTTCATAAATTAAAATCAATTTAAATATAAGTTAAAATAAAAATTTAGAGAAACTACAGAAGAACTTTTATAAATAGGTCTATGTATAACTCATGACTTAAAACCCACAGCTTTTGTTTGATGTATATACTATCAATGAAGAAGAAAGTTCCTAACAAAATGGCAAGAAAGATCAAAGCACTGCAGAATGAAAAATGCATTAAAAGTGGATAACTTTCTGACTCAGGAACCATGAGTTCTTAACATAAATACAAAAGTTCATACCTAAGTTTAGGTATATACACACACATGTATTTTATAGCTAATCATAATCACGGGGTCCATGAGCAAATGATTGAGATTCCTGCTGCTGCACCAACATTGCAAGCTTCCAACAAGCACAAATGTTACAGTAATAATCCACAAGCAGCTTTCGTTATTATACTCACAACTGCCACTAAAGATCGAAACTTGAAATGTAATTAATTGTATTATTCAGCCAATTAGCCGTTGGAAGGAGACAAAGAAAATTTGTAACAAAAGGGATACAGTGAAAAGGTTGTTAAGAAATTGAAAACAGTTTGATAAGGACCTTAGGGGTGTCTCCCATCTTAAGATACTTCTAATTAGGCCAATTTACCTACCAGAAAAAGGGTTAATTTTGAGTTCAAACCTCAGTTGCAAAAGGGGATAAATTTTAGCACGTGTGTTCAAGAGCCAAATTGTACATAAAGACAAGGGATTTCAAAGACAACAGTGGCATTACCATTTCTTTAATTGCAACTGCATTAACAAATGACACCTTATGTGATGTGAAGTGGCAACAAACTGGGAAAGGTTTTGTTATATATATAAAGTATTCCTTCAAAGGGAATATCACCTATTACTTATATACTCAACCCCCTACCACCCCTTTTTCTCCCTTTACCCTTTCTCTGCCTTTTACATTTTCATCTCTTTTTCATAATCAAGATCAACTGCCACAAAGAAACGTACATACAAGACAAGCTAGCACCCTCCTCCACTAATTGGTGAATGGTGGAACCAAGCTCAAAGCCAAGGTGCCTTTCTCACACCTTCTTTCTCTGTTTGTGCATGTATATGAGAGTCATTCATGATAATATATGAAGTTCTTGCATTAAACTGATTTATCTTCAGATTTCTTTCTAGATGATGACATGGAAGAGATTTAGCTGTAGAAGGTTTGGAAAGGAATTTCTGTGATTCATGGACTATTAAGGCTTTAAGACTGCAATATTGCTGTGAAGTGTGAAGTCCTTTTTGGAAGGTATTTGCTTAATATTTTAGCTTTTGCAAGAACTAATTTAAACACTACATTAATTAAATATATCACTTTCCTCTTAAAACTAAGCAATATCCCCATCACTTATATGATTTAATTGTTTGTAATATATTCTTGATTTGGTCAGTTAAATAGATTATGCTGATTCGTCATGAACAGTGAAATCTGCAGGCTCAAAGAATCTACATATCTATACATAATTGTGTTATTTTAATTTTAAGCAAAAGAATAGTATTGTTTGACCTTAGAAACAATCCAAAGGAAACCTTGCCAAAAGGTGACATTAAAAGGGTGCATTTTGAAAGGCTGCACAATTGGCTAACAAATAAATAGGTAAGCTATACTTAAATTGGTTTAGTAGTGACAAATTATGCATGATCCATATAGTGTACTATAGGGGAGTTTAGCACAAAAAGATGAGAGATCATGGTGCATGGTCGATGGTCCTCTAGTGTCAAAACAAGACAAACATGTGATTCAGTAAAGATGTTGTTTGCATTCCCCTTATGCAGTATGTGGTACAAAGTGCATATGTTGAGCACGAGACTGGTATGAGGTGGCTCTAAAATCTAGCTGTTGCACCTGCTCTGCTACTCATTTCTCTATCACTTTCATGAACTGTCACGTGTGAACACTGCAGAAATAGCTCCTGCACATTTCACGGGTTCTCCTTTTCACTGTGCGTTTTGTCTGATGTGAAAAATGTTATAACACTAACTTTGACAAACATTCAGGTTCAACCCATCTCAGGGATCACTCCCTGCTACAAATTAGTCAAACTTGGTGCACAAATTGATGGGTCCATGGTCACATTCGTGTCATCTCATACATAACTTAACATGTATGACCAATACATTTTGCTTCTTAAATAAGAGTCTTCAAACTTTGAGTTCCTTTGAATTGCAAATCTTTTTGTTAATGATCCTTTTGTGAAAAGAATGACTTTTTTTTTCTGTTTTTTGAGCCTTAAGTAAGGAATGGAAGTCTATGGCTCATTCATGAAACGCACTTTGTTTTGTGTCTTTTCACCCAAATTAAATATTGAGATTCCTTAACTGTCTTTTTCTTTTGAAAGTAATAATCATACTCAAGCAACACCCACCAATGAAACTAACGGGTCCAAAAAATTTATTTAAAAAAAATTAAAATTAAACTATACACTTATATTAATTAATAAATCATATAATGACCCTTCTTCTTGTGAGTGGATTTTCTTTATAAATAAAGTGGTGCACTTAAAAAAAAAAAAAAAACTTTTTTACTAGGAATTACTTCGATTTGCGTATTGATAAATAAAGTGGTGCAATGGGGGAAGTAACTGCCTTTATGGACCATAAAACAAAGTTTTTGTTTTGGGATGCACACTCACTGTCCTCCATTAATTCTCATATTCTTTTATCCAACTTCAATAAAATATTTATATGGGTGTTACATAAAAAGATAGATAGATAACATAAGAATTGTTTTATTAAATTTATTGTGATGACCTTAGCTTTGATCTGTGGTCCTTTGGGTCTTGAAATTGAAGATAAGGAAAAGAACAGTGCAGAAGGGAGAGTCTAATAAATTTGATTTTGACAGTTTTAAGACATAGGGATCCATATCTTAAAAAGAACACTTCTACCCTTACAAGGGACCTTTTGTCCCCTTCACCACCCCCCTATTAATCACAGGATACCATTGACCTAAATACATGCTTTATATCTTTCTTTATTTTAATCATTTTACTATCTTTAACATCTCTTTCATTTTATATCATAAATCCCAAACCTAAATATTTTTAAAAGGAAAGTAAATAGGATGACTAATTAACATCGTTAATGAAAAAATTATAATAACTTTTAAAATAATAATTGAATGTTTTCACTTAAATTGTTTCTTCCAAACTAGACATTAAGTTTATGATAATGTACTATTTCATTTAAAAATATTAATAAATTTAAAACTAAAAGGGAATATAATTATTTTACTTTAAACAAAATTTTCGTAATTACGAAATAAATAAAATAAGAATACTTTTGAAAACTGTACATAAAAAATAATATCAACTTTATAGATGAAACTTTGGATACTCAAGTCATGATGATATATTTAGATCCTCTTATTTATACTACAGAAAACAAATTTTTAATTATTTTCCTCAGTGAATCCTATGATCAATCATTATGTGTTTTTAAAAAAAAAAAAATGTGTTTCTCTCTCTAATATTATCATATAATAAGTCCCAAAGTCGTATACTTAATTTTTTTTTGTGACTGTAAAGTACGTTGAAACTTTGTTACACCTACTACCCTCTGCTAGCTGTTGTCTTACATATATATCTACACACAAGACACGTAATAAAACAAAAATACTAACTTTCCCCACTTTATGTTACAAAACAAAAAAACTTTTAAAAAATTATTCACATGAGGATATATAATATCATATTGTTATCCAAATTGAGGAAAGTTTGTGTACATTAAAAAAATGAAAATATCATATACAAATTATGTAAGATTGTTAGCGAATATTCGTTCTTTTTATCTCTAAATTACGACTGCGACAACTGCAATTAAAAATAAAACCGCAACTGATTTATCTCCATAATCCATCGTTAAACTTTGTAATTACTCCTGTGAAAAAACTCTTAGAATTACACTGATAGAAATAAAATTGACATTTTATATTAAGATTATAAGTTTATGAATTTGATTATTTCAATTTATAAATTAAACAATTAACAATACAGAATGTCTTTAATGTTCATCTCTTCCAATGGGCATTCATTTCTAGCGTTAAAGTTAAAAGAAATAACTTTTGTTACGTCAATTGTTGTTGTACACGGTTTTTTGGTTTGAAGGTGTTGTCTGTTCATCTATGGCGACCCTGTTCTGTCACGAGGTGGCTCACACTCTTTCTTTCACGCACACGGACACAGTTGTCCCATAATCTTTTCCTTTTCTGTCTTTCTTCTGCATGGCACTGCCACCGTCACCGTTTCACACAAACAAAGCCTCTCACCGCAACATTCCTACTATTCTTCTATTTTCTCAATTTTTCATCTTTTTCTCGTCTCTTCAGACAGACCCTTTTCAGTGATGAAGCAAAAAACGCCATCTTCACCAATCACTGCAAGAACTGCGTTGAAGAAGCAAGGTGACAGCAACAAGTCCCTGCAGAGTCCACCGCAGCCACGCCTCAGAGCTTCTCCCAAGGCTCCAAAGTCACCACCAGAGTCATCAACCAGAGCCAAGTCAGTGTCCCCGGACTTGAAGGACGTTTCAAGGGCCAAGAGGGGTGCTCTTGTGGGGTCTCAAAAGGGTAGGGAGGCTGAGGAGGCTAAGGTTTTTGTTGTTGCTCGGCCACGGCGAAGGCTTGGGGATTTTGGTTTGAGGAAGAGTGAAGATGATGACCCAGATGGGAAGAAGAGGAAGGAGCTGCAGGAGAAGCTTGAGGTGAGCGACAATTTGATCAAGAGTTTGCAATCTGAGGTGCTGGCTTTGAAGGAGGAATTGGATAAAGTTAAGAGCTTGAATGCGGAGCTTGAGTCTCAGAACACAATCCTCACTCGGAACCTTGCCGCTGCTAAAGCTAAAGAAGCAACTGTTGGCATTGGCAACAGTGGAAAGGTGAGAATTTACTATGTTTTACCTCAGAAAATATGGACTTTGAAGAGAAACTATTACTTTTTTCCTGACCACCCCAGTCCCAGTTAATCGTTTACATGACACATAATCCGAACTTTGTTAATTTTTTTTCATAAATTGATAAACTCGACTATCTGTCACTATTGATGATTGATCGAGACCATGGTCACGAAGAGGTTTAGGACCATATACTAATTTCTCAAACTTTGAATCTCCTTCTAAAGTTCTAACTTTTGTGATTTTCTTATTGGGTTTTAGTCCCAAGTGTGGTTAATTCGATTATTGCAGTCCTCAATCACTGTTTGATTGGATTTTTCATGTTGTTGTTTGTTGTTAATTCTAATGTTTATACTGGTACAAAATTAAGATCGTGTGTCTGTTTTATGCATAAAAATTTATGTCACTTACATCTTGGAAATGAATCTGTTTTTTTCTTGGATGAAAAGGATTCAATAGGAGAACACCAGAGTCCCAAGTTTAAAGACATACAAAAACTCATTGCTGACAAATTGGAACTGTCTAGAGTGAAAAAGGAAGGTGCTTCTGAAATTAATTTTGCTAAAGCATCGATTCTTTCTGAAACTAGAAGTACAGGAAGAAAATCTCCACCCAATTCATACCTGCAGCCGCCACCACCACCACCACCACCAATTACAAGTGTAGGAAGAAATTCTGCACCCACCACATGCCTGCAGCCCCCTCCGCCACCTCCACCGCCTCCAATTCCATCTCGGCCATCAGCCAGATTATCTAACACCCAGAAGGCCCCTGCAGTTGTTGAACTATTTCACTCCTTAAAGAATAAAGATGGGAAGATAGACTCGAAAGGGCCGGTGAATCATCCGAGACCAGTAGTAATTAGTGCACACAGTAGCATTGTGGGAGAAATTCAAAACCGTTCAGCTCATCTCTTAGCAGTAAGCTTTGCATTCAATGTGTTTTTTAACTTTGAGATGTGCACTACTCTTTAATGAGAGTAATAACTGACCATCCTTTCCAGATAAGGGCAGATATTGAAACAAAAGGAGAGTTCGTTAATGACCTCATAAAGAAAGTAGTAGATGCAGCATTCACAGATATTGAAGAGGTCTTAAAGTTTGTTAATTGGCTTGATGGAAAACTATCATCATTGGTAAGTTTCTAGCAAAATTGTTTATCTGGCAGACTATGACTACCACTTGAGCAGCCAATTTGTATAATTATTTATAGTTTAAGATATCAAAATTTATTCCACATATAACAAACAGGTAAGCATAGTACTAAATCTCCTTAATTCATTTGCAATTTCCTAGTATCTTATTTGTTACTTTGATATTCTTTACACTTTTATTTCTTGTTCTCCTTTTGTAAGGTATAGCTAGGAAAATGAAATTAATGACAGATAATTAGAAATATTTATTTTCTTTAAAAGTGACATGTAACAAGAAATGGATGCAATACTTGTATATGGACTCGGAAAGATAACTACATTGAATTAGCATTTAATGTCATCCTCCTTTCCTGTTCTCAAGACAAAAAATGGTATATTGTATCCATACTTTCCTGTTCATTGAGTTTTACTACTAGATTTAGTTTAACATTCATAAATGAGACTGTACTACAAGATTCATAAAAGTATGCCAGTGTTAAGTAGTGTTGTAATCAGGTGGCACAACATAAGTTGTAACTGTTTCTTTTAAAGAAAATCAAAGGACTTTATCTTGTATTCTGCAGGCTGATGAGCGTGCCGTCTTGAAGCATTTTAAGTGGCCTGAGAAGAAAGCCGATGCAATGAGAGAGGCTGCAGTTGAGTATCATGAACTCAAAATGCTAGAACAGGAAATTTCCTCCTACAAGGATGACCCTGACATTCCATGTGGAGCTGCGTTAAAAAAGATGGCCAGCCTATTAGACAAGTTAGATATATCTATCTAGATAATGTTCCTGTTTATTAATCACTGATATGACATTTACAGGTCAAAGATGCTAACTCTGTCTCTCTTTGCATCTTATTGTAACAGGTCTGAGAGGAGCATACAGAGGCTAATCAAGCTACGAAGTTCAGTAATACATTCATATCAAGCGTACAACATTCCAACTGCATGGATGCTTGATTCTGGAATAATGAGGAATGTATGATTTTTATGCTTTAACTTTGAAATGAAAACATTGAATGAACATAGTATATACCTCTGAAATGAGATCAATGTTGAGCATTCAAACATTATTTGAATGATTTTGTGATTGTTTAAAAGCTAGTCCCTGTGATTCAACCTTCATAAATCCACCATGAATTGTTTTGCTTTTAGTCATGATTAGCAAATCCAATGAAGTATGCATTTTGTTTTGGATGAATTACTCCAGAGTCTGTTTATTGCATGACTTAGAAGATGTTGTTATCTAATTTGTTTGTAGAGTCATATTATATGACTTCCTATTTAGAGATAGAAAATCCATTCTTATTCAAAATATTGTTACTGATCTATATGTAAAATTTGTGTTAATGAGTAATATATCATCTATATGCAGATAAAGCAGGCTTCCATGACCCTGGTCAAGATGTACATGAAAAGAGTGACCATGGAGCTTGAATCCATTCGCAATTCAGACAGAGAATCTATTCAAGATTCTCTGCTGCTTCAGGGTGTGCATTTTGCATACAGAGCTCATCAGGTAATTATTAGCATATCTTTCATGTCATCAGTTCTGATTTTCCTCGGACTCTGAGGGTTCAGAAATTTGTGACTAGAGCACATCATAAGTTGATATTTACCTTTCACACTATGTCTCCTCATATGTTACATGTTATTAGATAGACAAAGTACATGCACCAATTTCATCATGTACCAGGTTGTCACACTTACTTTGGCATGTTTTTGTAGTTTGCTGGAGGACTGGACTCAGAAACAATGTGTGCTTTTGAAGAGATAAGACAACGTGTACCAGGACACCTAGCAGGGTCTCGAGAACTTTTGGCTGGCATACCATAATCATGGTAACCACTGTTATCTTATGCTGTTAATAATGCTTACAAAAGATGGGTATTAAACATCTTTTATACTTTTTCTCATCATCAAGAGATTCTGAAGAAAGAACACTCCATTGTAAGGTCAAATGACTAATAATCTTTCAGCTCCCAACATGTTATAAGTTAGAATAGGGTCTTCAGTTCAGGGTAGTTTAATTTCAACAGTGAACTCTGTTAGGTGCATGTAACAAAGACCATGAAGAAGAAGAAACTCTGCCTTTTGAAGGTGCATGTGATTAATGTTTATCCAGTCACTTTAAAAGTATAACAGTCATGTTCAATTTGTAGAGCTTGGGAAAAACACTTTTGTAGCCATTTCCACCGCCTTCTATAGGCAATTACGTTCTTTTTGTGCCTGTAACAATCATTCTGATTTGGATGATGCTAAAAAGTTCACGGATCATTATATATATATATATATATATATATATATATATATATATATATATATATATATATATATATATATATATATATATATATACGAGACTTACTCACCACTTAATAAATGGACATTAATGAAAATAAGAGAAAAATAATGACCAATTCTAATGATTAATTTCATATTGAAGGTGTGAAAATCACATGATCTATGTTTGTTTCTACATAATTTTTGTTTTGGCTTAAATTACTACCAAGGATAGAAGTATATTTTTTATTACTGCGGTGAAAAATTCAATTCTGAAAGACTGTTAGTAAAGATTATCATATAATAATTCAGTAGAACTTATTAAAAAATTAAATTTAAAGTAATTACAATAAAAATCAATTACATTTATTTGAATAGTGTAAAAATATGTCTTTTTATGTATTTTAATTAAATTTTCTATTGATAAAGAAAATTGAATATAAACAGTAGAAGTCTAATAAAATATAGTAATAAAAGTATAGTTTTTAATTGAATTGAATAACTTTTCAAATTAATTTAAAAATAATTCAACTGAACTTGATGTACATCTTATGCTATCAATTGTATTTTTATAATCAGGAATTATAAAATTATTGCAACAAACGATTTTTTAAATGGTTTTATTTTCAAAAATATGAATTAATATTTTTTTTTTGTATTTACCGTTTTTATTATTATTATTATTATTATTATTATTATTATTATTATTATTATTATATATA
>Ga0209700_109696_pt1 | contig 10829 bp, 3 predicted proteins | sample SiratroredBW_FD_187528 | JGI IMG/M metagenome (GOLD analysis project Ga0209700, IMG submission 187528) | Root nodule microbial communities of legume samples collected from California, USA - Siratro red BW (SPAdes) (version 2) | ecosystem: Host-associated > Plants > Roots > Nodule | place: USA...
ATATATATATATATATATATATATATATATATATATATATATTCCTTAACATTATTTTATAATTTTTTCACCGGTCTATTAATTAAAGTTCAATTTTAGAAAATCAAACATTCTTATTAAAACCAAAAATTATTAACCTGACCTATTACTGAATAAACCAAATTATTGATAAGAAAAAGCATGATGATGTTAAATAATGTTACACTTTTGAATTAAATTCTTGTTTATATTTATCTAGAATTTTAAAGCCAATATATATTATTATTATTTTCTCAATTATACTCATATTAAAAAGGAGATTAAAACAATACCAGTTTATATGAAATGTTAAAATAATGAACAAGGCTATAAAAAAAGTATTAAAGAAATTCGGAACAATTTCAATATACACGAGGGGATTATTTAGGTTTATTAATCTGCAATCTTAAACAATAAATAAAACATGAAATCTATTATATTTGTATGATTTATTTATTGTAAATACATTCGCATGATGCAAAATCATTACATATACATTAAATATTTTACGCCACTTTAAAATGAAAAAAAAAAACGTTAATATCAATTCTTAAAGTTTGACTTTAAACGTCTAAATAATAAGTTTTTCATCGAGAAAATCATTTTTCATATAAGTGTGATAAATACAAAAACATACATTTGGTTTAAATAAGAATATATTTTTCTAGCTAAAATATACACTTTATTCCGTTTAATTTAATATTATTATACTAAATTACATTTATCTCTATTGAGAGATGTCAATATGACATTAAACTATAACTTATCTATTTAACAAAACGCCCTAAAAAAATATTCCTTAAAGTATTTTAAAATATATCTTTGAATAAAAATATACTGAACCTTTTTATTTTTTTAATTTATGATGTTACAGTTCTATTACTTTTTTGTCTAGCATTGATGTTACTTCTCTTAATATTTTAAAAGTCGAAAACATATATAACGAAATTTAATGTTAATAGTATATGAAAAATCTAGGAATAACATCAAACAGAGAAAGAATTTATGATAAAAAAATCTATCATAAAATAAAATAATTTAGTAACATTTTTTGTAAAAAAAAAAATTCAAATATACTAATCAATAGTTTTCTGAAAAAAAAAAGTATTTTTTATAGGAGAGAAATATAATATTATAGTACCTCTGCATAAAGGAGTGTAATTTCCCTAAACATTAAATAAAATTATACAATAAATATTTTCACTTTTATTTTTTTAATAAATGATTATATAGATATTTTAGATGTTAATATGGCGTTAGTCTGTTTAACATTAAACTTGATTTCCTTCAATAAGATTTTAAATCCAAATTTTGTAAGTGAAAAAAACAAGATTAAGAAAAAGAATTTCACTAAATATGGCCAATCTATTTTTTACGTAAATTAGTTATGGACAAGTAAATTAATACTTTATATCAACAATAATAAGATAGCTAGATTAGAATCTATCATTCTCTTCTTCCTTCATTGTTAACTTTGTTGGTCTATAAATTCATTTAAAAACATTCTTAATATATATATATATATATATATATATATATAACAGATTGAAAAGAAAAGACGGCTAAAAGCTTTAGATAACACAACACAAAGTTCAATCTTTATTCTGTCCCACGCATTCTTCGTCATTATGAACAAATAATGACTGAACTGTGATTGGAATTTACACCCAATAATACATTAATATATAACAAAAGGAAGTATCAACTTATTTTCAGAATAATTTTTCATCCTTATTTTTCATTTTTGTATAATCTAAAACATTTAAGATGAATATTCATGCCTGGGATCAAATTTAGAAGAAAATAAAATTTGAACTAATAAATTTATGGGTTTAGATGCTTTCAAAATTTTCAAAAAATATTTAAAATCTAAATCAAATCAATCTGATTGGGATTCATTAGATCCAAACATATAGAAGGACAAAAATGATATTTTAAGAAAATAAAGTACACAATTTTGTTTAAAAATTCACATATACTTGTGATATTAACAATAAATAAATAACCTTTTTCATTCTGATTAATTTATATAAACTAGGCAATATAGACCAAAATTTATATAATTATATACAAAACTACAACAAACACACACACACACACACATATATATATATATATATATATATATATATATAGTAATTTATAACAAGAAAAAAATATGCATTATTGATTTTTTTCAGATTTATTGTGTTTGTAAATTTAAATTAGATATTGAAAGGATACTACAAAATTTGATGGAGTTCCATCAATCTAAACATCTAAACCAATTTAACTGATTTGGTTTGAATTGTGAGATAGATTGAATCAAACCTATAAACAGCTGAGTTATTGCATAGTAATTACTTTGTATTAAAAGAAGAACAAAAAAAGTATAAGTATCTTAAATAATAGTAATATATTAATTTTGGGAAGGTGTGATGGTGAAGAGAGAGTGAGTAAGATAGAGAAGAGAGGCTACAGAAAGGAGGTCACAAAAGGTGGCATTGACAAGTCTTTCTCTTTTGCTGTAACAATATATTTCCATGTGTTGTTTGTGTCAGCCAGCTTAACATATAGCCCTTCTGCAAAACCAACATGCCACTCAGATCACTAGGGACCCTTCCTTCCTCCCATGTCATCCCCACCTCATCATCCATAAATAAAACATATTCATGCCCTCATAGGACTCAGAATTCCACAACCTCTTTCTTTGTTTCTTTCTTCACACTTTGAACAAGTAGGGCATACCATGCACATGCATCTTCGTGCTGCATGCATACTCACACACAGGTTAATGCTTCATGCTCTTGTTCTTATGCTGTGGCATGCATTAGGTTTTCTGTCCTCACTCACCCTCTGATTCTCATCTGATATCATCAGTGCCATGCATGCCATGCCATGCCAATCTTTACTTTGCATTGATACGCTCCCTGTTCTTATATGCATCGAACACTGCACCTACCTACCGTTTTTTTTTTATATTTTCATTCCTTCATTATGTTCATTCATTTCACTCCACCACCACCACCACCAAGCGCGTGCACGCCTCTTCCCCTCTCACTTTTTCTCTTCATTCTTTGTGCCCTCCTCACCAACAGAGAAAACGCGTGGGAGAGTCAGTGAGGTGATGACATCATGAAAGCATGCAAACAAAGAAAGAAGAAAGAGTTAAGAAATCAATCTATCTATCCAAGAACAACCCATTAGCCACACAGTCAATGAATATTGAGGAGTGTTGTCCTCATCTCATATGTTGGAATCAGTTTAATTTTTTTAAGTTAAATTCATGTTATTAGGACATTAATTAATGAGTTTTTTTATATTAAGAATGTATTAAATATTAGATTTAGGAGAATAATTGGAGTAATAATAATAAAATATTTGAATGTGGGTGAAAGTCCTGTGTGTATGTGGAAGAATGAGTGGTACTGATGAGGACAGGGAGTGTGTGAGTATATATATGTTTGCATGACGTAACTACTATAATACTACTGCAACACGATGCTTCCTTCCAACCCTGTCATCTCATCTTCTGGAACTCAATGCCCTCACATCACACATCGAATAATAATAATAATAATTAAATCAAAACCCCATTTACCCTTTTTGTTTCTTTCTTTGCTTTCCAAACATTTCTTCTAATATATAACCTCTTTCTTCCAATATTTGCTGTAAAATTATATTAGGATTCCAACAATATTATCGATTAAAGCAAAATAGTCTCTTGTCGGTTAATTGACATGTTCCATAGTGAAACTAATGTCCTGCTTGCTTAATGAGAAAGAGAATATAAAAAAGATGAAAGGTATTTCATGTACTAGAGTTATACAGATATTTGTTGTAAGAGTAGTAGAAGTGAAAAGTAAAAGAAAAGAAGAGAAATAACAAAAAATTATTTGAATTTGGTGAGAGAATAAAAATATTTCACAAATAAGTAAAATATTTATAATTTTAAGGTCCTAAAAAAATATTTATACTACTTGTGAATTTATATAATTATAGAAATTATCATTCATAAACAATATTTATTTCATAAATCATCTCATTAAAACATTTATGCACTGTTAGATCCAAGTTTAAAAGATCATGTGTTTGATTTTGATTATATGTTTAAACAATTAAGTATAAAATATCTTTTTTTTTATGTTTACTAGATCATGTTAGACGAAAATGATCTAATCTAGTTCATCAAACACAAGTTATATGGTTAGATAAATGCAAAACACTTTTTATTACATGTTTTGTGTGAAAGACGCAAGTGTTGTGCGCACCTACTTTTTATTACCTTTTGATACATATGCAAGCAAGTAAACTTAATCAAAAGCGATTGTTTGAACAAATTATGAGTGGACTTCGTTTGAGAGAAGAAAGTCTTAAAACATTTCATAATAGATGTCAAATCTTAATAAATGTTTTTCTTACGCTTGAGGAAATACAAGCTTCTTTAGTCTTTTTCTGTAATACCTTGTCAACATTAAAGATCTCTTGAAGAAATTATTGAAAGCCGTTTTATTCAAACAAATTCTTAGGAAAAGGTAAGATGTCAATGTTGTGAAGTCAACCAACTGTGTTAGGTCCTTCGCCTTATTCTAAGGTGGAAAGAAGCCACCTACACTAAGCTTGCAAAGATCTACCCTACTCTAGAGGCTTCACATAAAGAAGCCTAAAAAAGCTTGTTTAGACGTAAAACGATGTTGAAGCTTAAGTTGACCCTCACAACGACTATAAGAGATGTGTAATGGCTCTTTTCTTCCAAGACTTATATATATATAGAAGATCTCACTGAAGAAAGTAATTTTCTTGATAACGAAAAAGTTAAATCTATTTGATCAACGTGCACAAGATCTTAATTTGCATAGCCATGTAGTTGTGAGAAAGAACAATGTTGTATTCTTTAGCAATATAGGAAAGTGTTTAACCTTATGTACGTCGTTAGATACTATCTTTCCTAATGAGCAACCTTATGATCTTTTGATCACATCCTTAGACAAATTCTTTTTCTAAGACAGGAGTGATTATTTATGAAAGAATACTCAACGGGTTAGCTAGGAGTGACTACGTTCCAAAACAATATTTTGGTTATTAGCAAGGAGTGATTACATGTTTAAATAATACTCATCTTAAGCCATAAGTGACTTTTTGATTAAAGAATACTCGTGCTAAGCCAGGAGTGGTTGTTTAAAAAAAATACTCGTGTTAACCAATAGTAGCTTGCTGTCAAATAATACTTGTACGAGTAAGCTATGAGTGACTATGGGTTGAAACAATACTTTTGTATCTTGCAACATTAGTCTACTTAATGAAACTCAATCAATTTATTAAGAATTGGACGTAGTATGTGCTATCAGACGAATCAATATAATAACATCTTAAGTAATTTCTTTCTGTCCTTACCTTGTTACATTGCATGTTATTTCATCTGCATTAATCAAAGTAGAGTATTTGTGAAAAAGAATTCTAAAAACTTTTTAACAGAACGTTTATCACACAAACTATTGTCTAACTACGCAGTATCAGACAATACCTTACAAAGAATATTAAATTTTTAAAACACATTTCAAAACTCTCCCTTCTTGTGTTTTTCCTATTTTCCACATGCACACACTCTAATACATACATAAAGCATACAATATCAACATATATCAAATCCTACATCACTAATACATTATCTCATAGTATTGTATGTATGTCACTTGAGAAAGATATTCTCACTTGAGCGATGTGTCTTCTCTAAACAAGGAAAGACTTTCTCTCTTGAGAGTAAGAAGGTCTAAAGGAGAGATGTTTTATTTATCTTCCTTCACTCAAATGTCATTTAATTGCTTGAGCAAAGTATTTTCTCCAAACAAGAGAAGATTTTTTCTATTGAGCGTAAAGAGGTCCAAAAGAGAAAAACTTGATTTGGTCTCTTTTGCACAAATTTCATTTGTTGCTTAAGTGATGTGACTTATTGCAAGCTGTCAAGTCCCAAACCCTTTCCTTCATTTTACCTATCATTTGAGTAAAAAAAAAAAACCTCTAAGGTGAGAGAGGGTTGATTCAGTTTCTCTCTCGTTCAAGCCATAAATCATTGCTTAGGTGAGAAATCATGTTGCTTGGGCCACCATCGTGTCACTTGAAAGAAAATGTTCAGTATAAACAATGATTGGTTACCACTTGAGTGTCGCTCGAGTGGCCACTTGATGCTTAAACAAAAGTTACAAAAAAAAAACAAATCAATAATGTATAATTGATTACACAATTCACTACTAAATTCTAATCTTCTTCACAAGTTTTGAACTCCAAAAACAACTAGTTAATCATAAAAACTTTTATATTAATCATCACAAACTAAAATTGACTAGTTCAAATCTTCTTATCAACTCAACGAGCATATTCCAATTCATCATAGTTTCACCAAATTTCAATTTAATGAAATTACAAATTTAGTCTAAGCAATAATACATTACAACTCATCCAATCCAATACATAAATTAATATAAGTAATTTATTAACTCCCCCAACTTACAGGTAACTTGCGATGAAAGAAAAGCTATTCTCGAGGTAACTTGCTATGAAAGAAAAGCTATTCTCGAAGTTTGGAAGCTTGTAGATTGACCACAACTTTTGAAACTTCAATCAACAAACCTCCCCTTTATCATATTATCATCACGTTCCACTTCTCAATTCCAAGGAATAGAAGAAAATGATATTGAATCGATAATAAAGGGAAATGAAAACTTACCTTAATCAAGATTCTAATTTACCATTTGTTATCTATACATTGTTAACTCCTCAGTGGTACAATCTGTTAGTAAACCAATTGACTACTTAGCCAAAAACTCTAAAGAGAATGTAGAAAATTTATATTTATAGAAAGATGAATTTTAGATAAATTGAAGAATAAATTAATTATAATCTTTTTCATTTTTACATTCTCTTAAAAATAAAATCATATATCTAATATAATAAACTATGATGGACAGGGTATGATTGACTTGAAAAAGTAGAAATCAACTGTTAGATGTTTTCCAATTATAACAATATCCTTATATTTTAATGCTTAGAGTATTTCTAATATAAACATTTGCAACTAGAATAATACTTTTTTTACTCTAGACACTGAAACAACAAAAAACAAGGACATTAGAGGAAATTCAATCATATCAGTTTGTCACTCTTCTCTTTTTTCAAGATTTTGAAAGGAAAAGATGATGGAGTGAATCCATAATGAAGTATGAATTTAAGAGAGTGTAAAGAAAAGAAAGAGAATGTAAAAGGAATGTAATTTGGATAGAGGGAAAGTATAGAAAAATGAGTGAAAAGTTATAAGTGATTTGATTGACGGGATAAAATAATTTAACAAAAAAAAATAATTTTTAAAAATAAATTAGAATTAAAATAAATTATAAATTGAAAAATAATTATAAAATATTAATAAAAAGTTATACTTAAAATAATAAATTAAAATATTTTCACAAAATATCAAAATCTTTATGTTTTTATTATTTATTTTAGTATAATATAAAATATATTCATAAAATATTAATATTTAATAAATAAATTATATATATATATATATATATATATATATATGAATGTATAAATTTTGTTGTAAGAAATAATCGATTATATTTAAAACATAGCCATTATACATGAGTTTATTCACAATTTCTTTTTTGTTATTGTAAAATGAATTTAAATTGATAAAATTGTTTCATTTTTCATATTTTTAATATTTTATTTTCTTAGTTTTTTAAATTTTGTTGTTCTTTTTCAATTCTCTTTTTTTTTTTTATCTAAATATATCCTTATTCAACTTTTCATTGAAAAAGATAGTCATATAATATATCATCTCTATTTCTCACCAAGAGTGTAACTCCAGAACCAAAACAAACAAACAATGTAACTTCACAATAACACTTTTGTCTAGTGTTTGAATAGAAAATTTTAGATTTTCTAAATATTCAAATACATTGATAATTAATTGATCTCATATCAAATTGTTTCATATTTCAAATATTTTGTTTGAATAAGACAATTCAAATTTAATGAATTTTAATTTTTCTTAGATAAAGTATTTCAATTAACACTAAATTCAAAAAATTATTTAAATATCAAATAATTTTTAAAATTCAAATATATGAATAATGATAATTTTTTGTTGTAGATATTGATTGATGTTTTTTTTTTCAAATTTCTTCAAGATTTTTTTTATTTTATATTTACAAAACTTTTCCTCAATTTATATTAAATAATATTATTAAGTTATAAAAAGTTAGAATGGGTCACACCAAGTAAGATAACATTGGATCGCGAAGGTCAGGTCAAGTCGGTTTGGATTATAGTGAAGCCAAGTCGACCAAAAGACGAATTCTTTCTTTACCTCCATATACTCGTCCTGCACCTCCATACCACACATAAAAAGACTATTATGTCCTTAGTCTAAAATTACAAAGACAAGATTACCCTCCACCCCCTTCACCCCCTTCACCTCCTTCATTGTCCGTAGCTTCCTTCACTATCCGTTTCAAGCTCTATGCCCACTATGCCCACTACGTTGGTTCAGATTCGTCATCGTCCATTCAAGTACTTCGTCTGGTACATTACCTTCTTTGATCTGTGGGAGCTGTGTGTGGAACTGCATACGATTAGGGAGGAAAACCATCATTTTTTTTGTCAAAATCTTCAATTAAAGCTTCAAAAAAATCGTAGGTAAGCAATTATTGATGTTTATGAGGAATTTGTGAGTGATATTGTAGATTTGAGGGTCGTCGACGGCGAATCGCGACGGTGAAATTTGATTTTTATAAACCGGATGACACTCATCCGGTTTACATTTTTATTTGGAAATGTAAACGCGATGACACCTCATCTGGTTTACATTTTGAAAAATTATATAAACCGGATGAGGTGTCATCCGGTTTACAATTTATTTGCAAATGTAAATTGGATGACACCTCATCCAGTTTACACTTTTTTTTAAATGTAAACTTACCTCCCCGTCGTTCCTCGCCGTCGATCAACACTCCCCACAAGTCGAAAAGTCTTCTCTACTGTTTAATGACCCACTAAACCTTCAAAAACGCCATCGTTGACTACGTATTTTAGTAAAAATCGGTACTGCTTCACTGTGAACTGTATTGTGTGTGGCACTGTTCGTATTTTATATTAGATGAAGAAATGTTCTTTTTGGTCATTTCAACAAGGGCAGTCTGGGAATTAAAAAATTTATGGAGGTGCAGGACGAGAATATAGAGGTGGAGGAAGACTTCATCCGACCATAATCGAAGTTAAGTGGTCTGGACCTAGGTTGAGCTAAGTAGGCCCGGGCCTTGATCAAGTTGTGTTGGCCTAAGCCCAGGTTGAGCTGAGTCAGCCTAATCCCAAGTCGAGCCGAGTTGTCTCAGGCCCAAGGCAAACCAATTTGGGACAAGCCCACATTTAATTGAGTTGGGCGAGTCCAAGTCATTCCAGTCAGGGTTGATCAACATTTGGTTGAGTTAGGTTAAGTCCAACTCGGTCTTAGTTCGAGTAAGACCAGGTTGAGCCTAGCCCGATCAGACCAATTTAAGCTGACTTAGCTCGGGTCTAGGTTAAACCGAGTTGACCTAGATCCAAATCAAGTCAAGTTTAGGCGGGATCACGTTCAACTAAGTTGAACTAGTTTCATATCGATTCAAGTTCGGTTGTGTCCGAGTTGGGTTGGATCTGGTGAGACCAAGATAAACCAAGACCAATTTAATCAAATCAAATTGAACTAAAACATCAGTCAATATCATGTCAAATTATATTTTATCGACACTAAAATACAAATTTAAAAATATAAATAATTTCAATTTCTTATTCTCACTAGTAGAAAAAAGGGCTTTTACGTCGTCAATATAATGTCGGTTAAACCAAAAATCGACATTGTCAAAAACGTGGTGGCATTTTTGTAAATAAATGAATATTATGACGTCGGTTGGAGTAAAACCGACATTATGATGTGAAAACCACATCGGTTAAACACCAAAACTGACGTTGTGAGGACAGTAAAAAATAAAAATTCAAAATTTAAAAATTTTAAATTGGCGAGTGAGCCACCACGTCGGTAATGGGCTTCTAACCGACGTGGTGTGTACCAACATGACGTCGGTTTTATGAGTTCAACCGACGTCATGGTCAATCTGATAATTTGATAAAAAATTAGGTAAAATTAGGGTTTAGCACAACATTGGTTCCGGGCTTGTAACCGACGTTGTGATGCATCAAAAATTAAAATTCGGGTTTCAAGTCATGCACCACGTCGGTTGGAATCTCAGAACCGACGTGGTGCTGCTATTTTAATCCAGCCACGCGTTTTTATTTTCACTTTTCTTCTCCCTCCAAAGCGTGCGTTCTCCTGCACTGTTCCACCGTCTTCTTCGCTGCTGTTTCGACTTCCAATGCTTCTCCATTCAAGTCCATTACACTCGTTCTCCTTCATATTTGTTGAGGGCAAAGTTTGAACGGTTTCATTTTCGTTTCAAGCTCCGTTCGAGGTGTTTTTCGTTTGAAGCTGAGTTGTTTCTTTCTCCTCCATTTTTTTTACGTTAACTGATATTGTTATTTTATTGACTATTTGTTTGTGTTTGGTGATTTTGGTAGTATTTCGTTGAGTTCTTGGTTTGGTGATTGTTCGGTGATCTCCTAGCTTTCAAAAGGTTTGTTCTTTTACTCTTCCCATCTATGAACACTGAATACCACCATCTCTTTTTTCACTTTTATTTCGTAAATAAGAAAAAAAATTGAATGCAATGACTTATCTGTTCTGTTGAACTTGCGGGTAGAGCAACCAAAGTGGGGATTATTACTGTTAGATCAAATTTATA
>Ga0209700_109698_pt1 | contig 10821 bp, 9 predicted proteins | sample SiratroredBW_FD_187528 | JGI IMG/M metagenome (GOLD analysis project Ga0209700, IMG submission 187528) | Root nodule microbial communities of legume samples collected from California, USA - Siratro red BW (SPAdes) (version 2) | ecosystem: Host-associated > Plants > Roots > Nodule | place: USA...
GAGATTCTTATTTGGTGATGATCAAAATAATGTAAGCCAAAATCAATTATTGCAAACAAGTTAACAACGTCAAAATGAACTAAAGAAATTACATTCCTTAAAACAAGTACTTCTAATAGATTAAATGATTATATGTAATTTTTTGGATTTAATCATTTCAAGCCAACTTATAATCTTGGAGAAACAATTGCAAAAAAAAATAAAAATTCATCCCTAATTAATTATGGTCATAGATAATCCAATATGCTTTAAAAGGAAAGACATAGTTAATTATCATACAAAGATAAACCATTATGTGCTTTCTTTTGAAGCATAATTGATCATCCAATTCATAATAGATCAAGATTGACTTATTGAAGATCCATAATAGATCAAGATTGACTTATTGAAGAATGGAGTTACCTTACTGAGTATAACATCTCCTGTATTTAGTTATCACCTTCAAAATACACAAACCAACCATACCACTAGCAAACCACCCCAACCATATCATAAAAGCCATTTCAAATGCCAAAAAAGACAACACTAATACAACACTCAAATCCAAGAATTAGGGTTACAATTACAGATGATGATATTAATAACCCTAACACATGGTACAATTACCAAAATATCCCGATATCCCAAAATACCCCGGTATCGTAGGGGGCTTCGCCTCCGCACCCTAGCCTAGCCCGCAAAGCTTATAACTTCCTGCGATGGGCAATGTCTCCGCTCCAACATTTACCTTTTCATTTGGTATTACAAGTCATACCTAACAAATCTCTACCTTCCCAAATATACGCCCACTTAGAAGTATACAATTGGAAAGTATCAAACACATAGTGGGCTGGACTATCATGTTTCTCTAGCAACTATAAATATTCAACAAGTCCAAACAATGTTTGAACTTGTCCGTGGTAATTAGCTTTGTTAACATGTAAGTTGCATTCTCTGCAATACCAATCTTCTGCAACAGTATCTCACCACATGTAATCAACTCTCTGATCTTGTGAAACCTCACATCAACATGCTTTGTTCTAGCATGATATATCCAGTAAGCTACAAAGCTTCTTTTGCAGCTTCAACTACTATCATGTCTTCAACCAGCTTCAACTATTGTTATGTATTCAACTTCAGTGATAAATAATGTAACAATAGACTGAATAGTTAACTTCCAGCATAGGTCATCTACTTCACTTTCATTTTCATTATCTGAATACACATAATTATCTCTCAGTCAATTAATTATGTGTACCTCTCATAATCAATTAGGTATTGTGGCATGTGATATAGTTTCTACCTAGTGCATGTATTATTAACTTACTTCGGGATCTTCACATCAACTCCATTTGCTAACAAGAGAAGACGTTTACCACTAACTTTCTTCAAAGGTAACATTACCAAACTGAAAAACAACTCATATGAAGAAAAATAAACAATGTCAACTACTCCACTTATGTATGGATAGAAATTTTCATCATGCACAGTGAATAGAAAGAAAAAAAAAAAAATACTTACGTGACTGCACATATATCCAACTTACTTTCTCATAATAATCTTCTTTGGTCAAGAAAGATATTTCATCCATCATCATCCTCCAATTTGTGATATCAAATCATTATACATAATCTTTATTTACTCGTGAATGTGACTCACCTTAAAACAAATTCTGCGTTAATGAGATTCGGGAATCTAATATATTTATATGAAATTTAGTTCAATTAAAGTCCAAACATTAGTATCTAAAAGATTATATATTGAGTGGAAGGTGGGAAACGCAGGGAAGGCACTATGTGGCTTTCACTTTTCGCGGTACCTTAACTAACCTAACATGATCCCACCACACTCCCTTATACACTTTTTTCACACTCACTCATGACTACTAAAACGCACCGTTTCACTACCTGTCACCGTCACCCATCCACACCTGTCACCGGTTTCTGTGCCTCCTGTCTCCGCGAACGTCTCGCCGGCATCGATTCCTCCTCTGCCTCGCCGGACCTCCGCCGCACTAAGTCTTTTTCCGACGGCACATCCGGCGCTCTCTCCACCGCCGCGGCTCCGGAGCCCCGTCGCAGGTCCTGCGAGGTCCGATTGCCGCCGCCGCGCGGCTCGCTGTCAGACCTCTTCAACCATGACTACAAGAGCAATAAGCCAACGAATCGGAACGCCGAGATCCGTTCTGGCTTTGCTGGCGTCGGGATCGGAGAGAACGAGTCCGGCGTCGCGGTTAGGGTTTCTGGCGATGAAGACGGGGAGGGGAAGACGATGAAGGAGTTCATAGATCTCGAATTGCGGAACCGGAAGGGCGCGGGGAGAGATTTCAGAGACATCGCGGCGAGTTTTCGCGGCGCGGCTTCCGAATTCAGCAAGCGATTGATGAAATGGAGACGGAAGCTGAATCCGAAGAGAAACCGCCACAACGAAGTCGCCGGTGACGACGTCTGTTCGGTCGAAAAGCTAGGGTTTACGTCGTTGCGGGAGACGCAATCGGAGGTTGGAGAATACGGTTTCGCGTTGGGTAGAAGATCGTGCGACACTGATCCGAGGTTATCCGTTGACGGTTCGCGTTTTTCGTTTGAAGCTCCTCGAGCTTCTTGGGATGGTTACTTGATAGGGAAAGCATACCCTAGGGTTTCTCCCATGGTTCGTGTTGGTGACAGGGTCTTGGTCGAGGAAGAAGAAGAGGGACACGTGAGTTTGGGGAATGGTGAAGAATGTTGTCCTGGTGGCTCTGCTCAGACGAAGCATTACTATTCCGATTGGCATAGGAGGAGGAGGAGTTTTGATAGATCAAATTCTCGTAGGAAGTCGATAATGGGGGAAGTTGATGAATTGAGAGTGATATCTAATGCTAAGGTTTCTCCAGCCACAACTGAGTTGTTCTATGGGGCGAAGGTGTTGATCACTGAGAACGGTTTGAGGGATGTGAATTTGAAATCGTCTGATAGTGTAAAGGGGTCTGGTTCCAAGGTTGATGCTTGTGATGTTGCAATTGGGGATGGTGAACAGGGACTGAACAAGATTCACAAGTGGGGTAGGTTATGGAGTAAATTGGGGTTAGTGCAGAGGAGAAGGGAAGATATGTTGGGAGAAGGGGATTATGGTGGTGGTGGTGGTGGTGGTGGTGATGTGGTTAAGAAGCCAATTGCAGAGTCATGGCAGAAGCTGAGGAGGGTGGTTAATGGTCAAGCAAGTGAGTCAGTTAGCCAGAAGCTTATTCGTAGCTATAGTGTTAGTTGTAGAGATCCTTGTAGAACTTCAGGTTTAGTCAATGGCTTTGGTGGTTCTGAGACTAAAGGGCGTGTCTTGAATGGAAGGCAGAACTTAATGCTTCAGAAAAATCGGAGTGTTAGGTATTCGCCAAGTAATGTTGACAGTGGCTTGTTAAGGTTCTATTTGACACCGTTGAAAAGCTATAGGCGAAGCAGGTCTGCAAAGAGTACCTTAAAGAATTCAATTTCAACAGCCAGAGGTTTCTTCTGAGCCTGCAACTAATTGAAGTGTATCTGGGTGTAAAAACATATAATGAAATTGTTTCTTGTCCTTTAGATAAAGTACTCTACATTGTTAGAAAGCATAACATTGGAAAGATAATCAGGCTGGTTGTAGTTGTTCTCAGGATGTTGGTAGCAGAATAAAAGCATTCATATATGACACTAATGTTACAGTAATTTCTAATGGCATAACCGCTACGAGTTAAGTAGTCTTACATTGGATGTTGGTATAATTTATTGCAAGAAGCTTTAAAATGTAGTCAAGATGTAGGTAAAGTTTTTAAAGACTGTAAGATAGCAGAGTATTAATCTTTATCCTCCATGCAATTGCTATGGATGCATGAAGTAAAAGCTCTTGTAAATCTATGTAATATCAGCCTAATTTCTTTTTTCTGTTTCACTATGTTACTTTTCTCTTTATTTTAAATTAAATTTATATGCTTTAAATGAATAAATGTTCTTATTCTTGTTATATGAAGTTGAGATTAGAATAAATAAATGGGATTAAGGCTTTATAACTCTTGATGTAATAGTGAGGGGTGATTATTATGATAGTGTCAGGCTATGTATTTCATTGCTATAATAGTAGCATTGCTGATGACAGACTGAGAAAGTAGTTTTCTTTACCTGTTTTTTTTCTAACTTAGTAAATCAGATATAAATCTGATTAACCTGAAATTAACACTGTGGTTAGGATAAATATCAGTTTTCTGTTAAATAAATTGTCGTCACGAAAAGAAGAGTAGAGGTGTTCATCATTGTTCCAACTCATCGTCATTGAATTATTATAATCATCTGTTAGTGGCATCGTCACAAGGTCGTTTTTACATTCTATACTACTGTTACGGTAGGGATTTGATAATCTATATATCTCAGGTGACTGTGTCCCTGCTTATTCTGGGGTAATGACTTGTGATTTCATGATTTTGAATTTGTTATCATTTGTGTGGGAAAGGTGTGAAGCTGTTTCACATTTTGCTAGTCTTCTGACAATGCGTCATAGGCTACCATAATGAAGTTGAAAAGAAATATCCTCATTATAAAAGTGCTTTGTAAGCACATGCTTTGACTTCAATTTGAAGGATCATAGCCGAACTCAAGTTTCATAGTTTTTATATTCACTCTACGGGTCTTTTTAATGATTAGGAACGCTTATTTTTATTTCTCCATCCCTGGTTCATTCTTTACAGGAAAACTAGATTTAAACGCATGAGTGGTTTAACAGTGATAATGAAAACAATAGTACAGATATTCATGAGTAAAATATAAAATAATTTGGACAGATAGAACTTTCTGCACTTGTAGGCATAATTTATATTAAAGCAGTTTTTAATTCACCGGGATTCAAGATAAAACCATGTAATTAAATGTATACAGTATGTTAAATGGCAAAAACTATTCATTGGGCATAAAATAGAATTACCAGAATTACTCAACTTGGTTAACACTGACAATATGCCAAAATAAAACAATACGAGAAAACTACAATAATAAGCCTAACACAAGGGAGATTCCTAGGGCAAACACAGACATTCCAACCAACAAAGAAGAGCAGACTGATTATTCCTTCCTTTTATCATCATTCAAAGTTTTATCAAACACTTTACACAACTTATTCACCACGTAGCATACATAAGATTCCTAACATGTACTACTACAACTACAGCCTCAAAATCAGTTCATGTATCATGGGAATGACACTGGCAGTCATTGACTGTAAAGCGTACAGTTATTCAACATCAAAACCCTTCTCCTTTAGTTCAGTTGCGACCTCATTCTTCAGCCTCAACCACAGCTTCTGAGCTTCCTCATCAAAATTCTCGTTCTGCGTCTCCTTCTGGTTATTATTGTTTCCATCCTTATCACTCTCACTCATCCCTTTTTGACTAAAAGCGGTTCCAATCATCCTACCCTTGGCAATGAAATCCTTCAATGCTTCTTCCTGCTCCTTCAGCCTTGGCTTCAGTTTCCCCCACCCCTGCGATGAATTCTCAGTATAGAGCCACAGAGCCCCAAGCACGGCATAGGTGCAAAGCAAGCCCTTCCCAACATGTTTCAAAAAGTAGTAGTCTTCTCTTTCCAACCCAATATTTTTCAGGTATTTCTTGGAATTCATTGAACTCAGCAGATGAAAGCCTGCATTCGAAGATAGTTATATAAAGAAAATGCAATGAAACAAAAAGAAAAATCTGACTTTCTGTTCCAGACATTTCATCAAACAGGTGATGAGCGAAACATGGGTTCCACTGAAACTACTCACTTCGTAGAACATAAAAAAGGTACCTGTTTTGGGGTCCCGAAAACGCTTAGGGAACATTGTAATAGTTAAATTTTGTAGGTGTGCTAATTGGGGTGTTTCTTTGTCGATGATAACTTTCAGAATCAAAAGCCTCATGGAACCAAACACGTCGAAATTGTGTAAGTGAAAAGAAAAAGATACATTCCAACTTTTAAAAACCCACTAAATGAAAATTATCTTTTAATATTATAATATTGAATTGTAATATTTAATTAAAACATCTAATAAAAATTTATAACATGTGTTTGTAGATTATACGAAAAAAATGGGATTCTAGAAAAATATCCCCATTTTTTTTTGTTATGTATTAAGAAAACATTTATTTACATATTAAGAGAGAATTATATTATCAAGTAATTTAATTTTATAACATGTATGCCAATATCATATCAAGATTCCATGACAAAATGTTTTTTTTTTCTTAAATAAAAAATATTCTCTTTTTGTAAGAGAAACATTACATAAGCATTGATCTTCTCTTCCCATGAGAAACTACAAATTGCAAGTTTGTGTAAACTTGCTGAATTTTTTGTTTTGAAAGCCTTCTCTTAACCTATTTAGAACAACTTATTCTATTTGAGTAATACAGATTTTATGACAAATCTTGAATATTACACACATTTATAATTTTATTATAAATTAATAACATATTCAACATGTTTTATTCTTACTCTTTAAATCATTTCTTTTAATAGTAATAAATTATGTTTAATATATATGATTATTTTAATTTTATATTTTCAAATTCTATAGATATTATTATTTATTTTAGTTGTATTGTATTTTATATTTTTTGAGCTTTAAAATGAATATATCATGGATTTTGAGTCATACGTTATTTTCTATAATTTTTTTGAAGTTGAAACATATTTATTAAGTTTTTTTTATCAATTTAAACATATTAATTTAAACGGTTGTAATTATGCACGTGAACCTGATTAGAATCCACAGTTAGATCCTTACAAATTAGTAAAGATCATGAAAAAATAATTGTATTTATCTCTTCCTTCCCTTTTTTTTCCCTCAATTTCTAAATTACTCCATCGTCTTCTTCTTTCTTTCTTTTTGTGTTATTTTTTCTTCATTACTAGAGTTCAAATTCATAGAATTAAGTATACAATCTCAATTTAGTTTTGAAGCTGGTGCTGTCTAATTTTAAAAATCAAAATAAATTAATTTAATTAAATCTTGATTTGATTTGATACCAATTATATCTAATAATAGTTGGATTTAATTCGTTTAAATTAATGAATCCAATTGAACAATTGCTTAAACTTGGATTTAAATATTAAATAATTCCAATAACAAAATTGTATGAATGTTTTCAACTCTTTCATTAAAAAAGAGCCCAAAATTATTTTTTTATAAAAAAAATATTAAAGTTTTAAAAAAATAGAAATGTGTTCTTTTAAGAATCCATCTAAATTGTATTTTATATAATAAAATTTTATGAAGAACTTATATGGTTTGATTTCAAAACAAAGCAGGCAATAGTTAACTTAGATGTTGCATGTTAGACACATGCAAAAGTAAAAGTCAGAGCCAAGATGAGAATGATTACACAACGCAATTTTCTTAAGCAGTGGTGATAAAAACAATTTCACAGCGTCTTGAAAAGTTTCAAGCATTTGACAGATATAACAGTGTGAAAATAAAATTGGCCCTATCCAACAGTGTTGGCAAAGAACAAGACTAGTAGTAGTGAAGGAAACTTCCAATGTGATGTGTGTATAATGAAACCACTTCCAATGTACAACACCTAAACCAACATTTCAGCGCAGAGTTCCCACTGGTCTTTTGTATGTATAGAACATGGACACTAGAAGGAATGCTACCAAGTTCACAACACTTAGCACTGCCAACAGCCAGAAGAAATAATCTATGTGACCAAAGTTTAGGTTGTCAGGTATCCACCCTGGACTTCCATTCTTAGTACTAATATTTGTCACAATTGTCACAAGTAGAGAGCTCAAGTACTGTCCAAGAGCCACTGTGGTGAGTGAGAGAGCAGAACAAAAGCTTCTCATGGCATCTGGGGCTTGTTCATAGAAGAACTCCAACTGACCAATGAAGTAGAAGACTTCTGCACAACCTATGACAAAATATTGAGGAACCTGCCAAAATATGGTCATTGGTACCTCCTCAAGTTGATAGTAGTTGTGCTTCCTCACCATGTTAAGCCTTATGAGCTCCAATACTGCAGCAGCTACCATGGAAAATATGGATATGAAGAGACCAACTCCCATTCTCTGGAGCTGAGTTAGGCCATTTTTGTGGCCGGTGAACTTTCTTGCAACTGGCACAATGATCCTGTCATAGACTGGGACCCAAAATATGACACTGAGGGTGTCAAAGATGGAAAGGGAAGCTGGGGGGATTTTGAAACTGGAGTTGCCAACATGAGTGTTCATGGCTTGCCCTTGCAGCACAAATAAGGTGCTCATCTGACCATAGACAGTGGAAAATATGATGCCAGTTGCCCATACAGGAAGTAATCTTAAAATGGATTTTAGCTCTTCCACTTGAGTTACAGTGCAAAGTCTCCAAGGGTTTGTTGATTCTTTCACTTTATCTGATTGTTCTATGACTGCTGCTTTGTCAAAAAATCTATTACACAGAATAAGAAAAGTGTATCAAGTTTAGTCAACTCAACAGGCTAATATCTAATGACAAGACTTAGATAAACTTCAAATCTATGTTTTTCTGCAGTTACAATTCAAAATTAATCTTTAATCCATTTAATAAAGTTAACATTATAAAACAACACAGATTACTGGGAGTGACATCAAAATTGCTTCTGAATCTGATTAAGCAAAAAAGAACTAGTAGAAATTTGTAGCCATTGCTTAATTTACCTTAACTCGTTTGTGTGATCAAGCTTTCGGCTTCCTTTTATAGCAGATTCAGCTTCATTAGTCTCATACAAAAGAGACGCATCAGAAGGTACTTCAACATGGCACTTTCTTATGGATGCCGAAACCACCTGACAGATTCTAGTGAGGGCACTGCCTCCAGGCTTCTGATTCCTATACAATCTAGTGCCTGAAAAGAAACTCACCACAGCAATTGCCATGGCCACAGCAGGAATGCCAAAGCCCCATCCCCAACCCACATTGTCTTGTATCCAGACTAACAAAGAAGAAGCAATAAGAGCACCAATGTTGATTGAGAAATAGAACCAATTGAAGAAAGAACTCTTGTGTTCCTTCTCAACCGGGTCAGTGTCATCAAACTGATCTGCTCCATAGGATGAGACACAAGGCTTAATCCCTCCAGTGCCAAGAGCAATAAGGTAAAGAGCAAGGAAGCAGATTGCACTCTCTAGAGTAGTAGCATGACAATTTTCGTCTCCATGACATTTTGGTTTCATGCCAGGAACTGATGCAGACAGTGTCAAGAGTGTCATTCCCTATTGTACATCAACCAAACTACCTTTTATCAGATGTTGTTTAACAGAGTAGAAGACACCTTCACAAAAAAGTTAGACCAGTTTTCACACATTGTAAGTTTTAATGTTAAATGACTTCACAGCATAAATTCTGAAACATTTTTGTGGGGCTGTTGTGGGGATCAAGGAAATATAAATATGTTATGAGATATATATACAGTAAAACAGCAAGTTTATATACAATTATTGTGATATTCTGATTAGTTTTGACATAAAAGTTTGAAAACTAAAAGTACAAAGCTATAAAAGTGCATCTAAAATTATTCGAAGTTTCTATACAGTGTCAGGTTTGGGAAACAATTAAATGATTTAGAACCATCATATGTCTATGTTTCGACCAATTTCTGCCAAACATGTAATCAAAATTTTCAACTTATACAAGATAGAATCAATATATCATGTGGAAATTGGTCTAGATCAAGATATTCCTGGACCATGTAAAAAATTTTCCCAGTAAAGACAGGTTGAAGAGACCAAACTCACAATAGCATATATTATTGAGAAACCGGCAATTGTCCAATATCTTCCGAGGTAGGAATCAGCCAAAAATGCTCCAATCAATGGTGTGATATAGCACGTTCCACTCCAATTAGAGACATTCTTAGAAGCAGTAGCACTGTGTTGATGCAGCCTATTCTTAAAATAAAGCACCAGGTTTGTGCTCATCCCATAATAAGCCAATCTCTCACAGCATTCATTTCCTGCAAATAGAAGCTTAAAATGATAAATATTTCACACTCAACACAATTCATACACATATCATCCCACCTTGGACTTACACAAACACCAAAAATTACCTAAGATAAAGGGGCAGGCTCTCCAGGTTCCAGTTTCCTTTTTATTAGCTGGCTTTCCACGGCAATCTACTGTTCCATCTTTGGTGTATCCATCATCCTCTGCCATTGTGGTTCAAAACTCGTCCACACTGACCAACTCTTCGCTTGCAATTGCAACCAACCAACCGGCACAGAAATTTGCAAACTGAAACAGCAACAACAAAGAATAACAAATTACAAACATAGGTCAAAATTGAACCCAGTTAAATAAAACAAAAAAGAGAAGTCTTTTGAGAAATCTCAGTTATAACTGCGCCACAACACTTCGCTGGTCAAAAAGAAAAAAAGAAAACTTTGCTGGTCTTTGACTCGAGAACAAAAGGCTCCAGAAACCAGTTTTTTATTCTAATGTTTAGGTATATTCATTCACTTTAAAAATAAAACACCCTTTTCAAGAATAACAGCAAGGTTCAAGATTCAAATGCATGAACCCATAAATCAGTAGAACTTAAAAGAAAACACCAACAAAATTTGAGTACAAAAGGCTGATATAATCTTATAATGATAAACCCAGATCAGAATTCAAAAGTATGGAATCAAAGAAATGCATCTCTAACCTTAAAGTTGGTGACTCAACCAAGCATCAGCCATCATTGAGAAAACCATAGTGTGTAATAATGTATATATACACAAACACTTTTCAAGTACTAAAGATGGCACCACCCTTTTGGTCTAGCTGGCCGGCCATATCTCTTGGATAGAGTAAAGATAGGTTACACATTTTGAAATACCCTTTTTTTTTTTTTTACCAAAATTAAA
>Ga0209700_109699_pt1 | contig 10820 bp, 11 predicted proteins | sample SiratroredBW_FD_187528 | JGI IMG/M metagenome (GOLD analysis project Ga0209700, IMG submission 187528) | Root nodule microbial communities of legume samples collected from California, USA - Siratro red BW (SPAdes) (version 2) | ecosystem: Host-associated > Plants > Roots > Nodule | place: USA...
GTCTTCTTTGGATAAGTTTATCCGTGGAAGCAATTTATAGGAGAAAAAAATATTTGAGTTTCTTCAGAGCTGATTTGAAGTTATGCGTAGGCTAATTTATGTTTATATGAAAGAATCTTACTTTGATGAGAATTCCTATATAGATACTGTGGTTTTTAATACGTTTTTTTTCACCTTTCTCTTCTCATCGGGGTCTTGCTGTTATTGCCTTTTCTTTGCAGTGATCTTCATCTTGTTCAGAGAGTTGTCAAGTAATGGGCCAAGTGGAATGTTTGACCACTCACAGTTGGTTGAACATGCTTGGCCTTGGGCTTTTGAAGCATTGAGCTTCTCATGTGGTTACTTTGCGTATGATCAGTGGGATATGCTTCAATATCGCTTGTATAATGGTTGGATCCCCTCTATCCTTGTGCATCATCTGGTTCTCCTTATTTGCTTCACTCTTGCCTTGTATCGAAATGTTACCATCAACTACCTTATTCTCACTCTTATCTGTGAGGTAAGCCACATTTCCTTTGAAACTCTTCCTTTTTGTGTGTGATTGATGGTTTTTTGCTTCGAAAGACTAGAGTTTTGGCAATAAGGTTTTCCCCCTTTTCTAAGTTGTGTATGTTTGTGATGTTCGTACAAAGATATTGCTAGATAGTGGTAAACCACTGTGTCCATGAGAAAAATTGTTAGATTGCTGTGAATCACATGGTCCCATTAATTTTTATGTGACATAAAGTTTTGCATTTTAGTAAGTAAGAATTAGTAACACATAATTACATATTATTTAAAGATTAGTTTGGACCGAGAGGATCTTACCTCAAATCATGTAATAATTTCTCATTTGTATGAGTGTTTGTTGTTAAGCCCTGACTACATAATACTTGGCGGTCATTGTACAAACTAGTACTTATTTTTTATGTATGGCTCAGCTGCATTCCATCTTTCTGCATGTGAGAAAAGTGAGACGAATGGCCGGTATTCGGGATGCAAAGAACATTCTTGTTAAGTTAGAATGGTTTCTGAATTGGGTCACCTTCTGTGTGGCAAGATCTGTAGCTCACATTCTCATCACAGCCAAGCTCATTAAGGATGCTCACAAATTTCAAAAGGGTGTGGAGCTACCACTGGCTCTGTTGGGCATGGCTGGGATGAATTTGCTCAACATTGGTCTTGGTATGGATCTTCTCAAAGCCTTTAAGAGAGAAAGGAAGCTGCGAAATCTTCATGACCACCGTGAATGATAGGAGAAAAAAAAGTACAAAACTGTATTATTATTTTTTTTGGTAAGTGTACAATAATGTTTAATCTTCAGCTAAAGGGAAAAACGGAGGGTAATGGTGCAGCATGCATGGAGAGTGATTGTGTATGAAAATGTTCAGCCTCTTAGTTTTTTAGATACAACACAAATAGATTATTTGTAATTTCCTCTAAGAATTATTTTGAAGCATCAAGCACGTATCCTGGTAAGTTGTCATTTACCAACCCCTCCTTGGTTATTCCAAACCATGAATGTTAGAATTTTAAATGCTTCCAATCTCAACGTTTCGGGTTGAAAGAACTTGGATTTAGACACACGAGTTTAGCATTGTATTCTTTTTTTTTCTAAAGAGTACTTAAATTTTTGAAAGGCTTCATTTTATTTTGGTCCTTCTTGTTTTGGTGTTTTGGTACATTTAATTTTAAAAGTCTTATATGATTGTTGAGGTATCCGTAAATATAATTTTCTAAAAAGTTTAATACGATGGTTTATGTTTTTAAAAATGACTTGTTTCTGCTACCTATCTTTAAAATTATTCAATTTTTTTAACACGGGTTCGGTTAGCTTATTAACATTTTTGTTAAAATTGACCAAAATAAATTCTCTTGAAAGATATAAAATATTACATCGAGACTTTTAAAACTTAATGTATTAAAAGGCATAAATACCACCATTAATTTTAAAAGTAGTATTTAGCTTTTTTGAAAACAATTATCATATCATAAACCGTACTAAGATTTAACTAGTAAATAATTATCTGATGTAAAAAAATAATATTAAAAATTAGATTAATAATGCATATGCATAACATACTACTCTTAAAACAATAATATAACTCAATATGTCCACATCATGATAAAAAAAAACTAGCAAATCACAATAATTATATATAAATTCATAAAAAACAAAAGTTTTGGGGGAACAATTTAAAAAATAAGTAATTTCGTTATTGAATAAAGTCAAATAAAATATTATCATTATTGAATAAAGTTGGAAAAGAATTACATTGGTTTTAAACTTATTGATTATTTGCTACGAGTTTAAAGAATTTAGTGAGAAAAATAAATTAACTCGTGTTTTTTACCTAAATTGTAAATTCATACAAATTTGAGTTAACTGAAAAGTTTGATAACTTCGCTCACGGACTAAAAGTTTTGTTCCAAATGCTAATGTTATGACATAGTTTTTGCTTTTGCTAGTTTATTTTATTAATAATAAATAAATTACTGGATAACGACATAGAGTCAATACTTTTATTAGTCTCAATTAAACATATTTATTTGCCCCTATTACAAAACATTGAATGCGGATCCATTTTAATACTTTCCTCCTACCCTTTTATTTTTTATCTTTCTCTCTGTATCAACTACCTATGTTTTCTTCATTTTCTTCTAAATACTTTGTTTTACTGCAAAAAAAAAAAAAGCACCTTAGTATTAGGCTGCGTGCTTTTATAGAATAGAATGGCAATGAATGTTCTGTAACTCTGTTCCTTAAATAAATAAATAAACAACAAAAATAGTAATAGTATATAACTCTGTAATACTAATAATTAAAATAAAACATGATTTATAATTTTATTACAATCAACCACGTATATCGTGCTTAAAAATTATATTTAGGTATACATGTATGAGAAAAACTGTCTTTTTATTTAACTATATAGTTTAGAAATAAATATTGTACATAAAGGGGTGATGGCGCAGTTGGCTAGCGCGTAGGTCTCATAGCTTCTGAGTTATCCTGAGGTCGAGAGTTCGAGCCTCTCTCACCCCAATTAGCTTTTTGTTGTAGTTGATGCATTTGAAAGCTTTATACATGGCTAACCCATACAAAATTTGAAAAGATTGATAGTCATATTATATGATAGATAGCATTAAATGAAGGAGTTCCATGATTATAGTTTTAGTCCAAAAAAATTTACAAAACCATTTATACTCTTCTCAGAACTCTCATGCTTTGGCAAGTTGGATGATGAGGGTGGTTAGCTTTCTTCATTTTTGCTTGAAGAACCAGAATCTCTTTTAGTTGAGTATGTGCCATTTGAATGTGACTTCAACATAACTGCACCGTCTCTAGCAAAGAGTGATGGAATTGCAGAAAGCTCTGGAATGCTTGTAGTGTCAATCAGGAAATCTTCTAGTGTTGCTAGTGAGCTTAATTGATTCCCCAAAGACGCTATTGTTTTCTGACACTCAGCAAGCTTTCCTGCAGCTAGTGCTAGGTCCTCCTGGCGTAGAACATGCAAAAAACATCAAATCAGCTTTGTGTAAATTATTATTCATGTTAGCAAAATTTAATATAGATGTTATGTTTATGTTAATGATTACCAACCTGCTTTAGCTTCATTTCACTGTATGAGGTTATTGACCCGAATTTCTCTTCCTGCTTCTTTTTTTCTAGCTCTTCCTCTAATTCCTTGTACCTGTTTTCAATTTCTACTGATATAACCTTTTCCTTATCAACTTCTGCTTCTAAAAAGTGAACTTTTGCAGCTATTGATTTAGCCTCAGACTGCATGCTCACTAGTTCATTTTCTAGCACTTGCTTTGATTTGTAGGCGTTCTCTAGCTCTCTTTGCAACTCCTCCAATTTTGTTTCTGCCTCCCTCATTTTATGCTGTGATGTCTCAATGACACACTCACTTTTCACTAAACATGTCTTCACTTCCTCATTCTCTGCTTTGACCTTCTCTAGCTTCTCTTTTAGTTCATCAATTTGCCGGTTGGTAACTTCAAACTCATCTCTGATGGAGCTTTCTTCGTTAATGCAATCATTGGCAACTTCTGACTCTTTGACAAGGCTCTCACTCTTAGTATCAGGTAGTGCTGCGAGTCGTTCCATTTCAAGAAAATCATCCATGAGATCAATGTTAACATATCCGGATGGAATTTGTTTGTACTTTTCATTCTTGAACTGATCAAGCTCAGCAATTAGTGCAGATGCCCACGAATCAGAACAACCTAATTCATATATGTCTGATTCTGAGCCATTCTTCTTTGTGGTATCAATCTCCACTAACCTAGTCCTCTCTCCGCTGTTTGATTGACCATCTTTGAGAGATTCAACACAACAAGAGGATGATGTTGTGGAAGCTCTACAGGCCATGTTGGTCAGTCTCCGGCACTCAGCCTCAAGCTTGGCCACTTTATTGATGCTTTCTAGATGTTGCTTGCTGGCGATCTCAGCTGTTTGAGTGCTTAAATCCCTCTCTATTGTCCTGAGTTCCAGTTTTTCAGATAGAGCTTGGAGCTCATGTTTGAGAACCGTGTTCTCTTTCTCCAAATATAAGACCTTCTGGCACATATCAAAATCAATTGATGATGGAGAACTAGCATTCGAAGAATCTGATTTGCTCTGCAGCTCCATGAGCTGCTTCTCTAGTGTAGTTTTGGAAGATTTCAGCTCATGAGTTTTCTTTAGTACAGCATCATGAATGTTTTGCTCCTGCTCTTCCCTTGCTTGTCTGAGCTGCCTAACACACTCCCTAAGTGCACTGTCTAGATGTGTGACTCGATCTTCCAATGTTGAATTTCTGAGAGTCAGTGCCTCCACTTGTTTCTTTAAACTTGTCACTTCATTTTCAGCCTTTTCCCAGCCTATAAGTTGTGAAGATTATCCAGTTAGGAGACAATGAGAAACAGAAGGAAGAATAGAGAGGGGTAAGTACTGATCATTAAAAATACATGTACCTGAAATAGCTTCTTCAGCGACTTTGGCATGTTGCTTGACTAAATCTTCTTTGGCACTTACATTCACGAGCGCTGCAGACAGTTTTTCGGACATATTCCTCAATCCATCAGGTACATCTCTATCCTTTGATATATTTATCATTGCTCCATTTACATCTTCATCTGTTAAACCATCATTTCCATTGTCTGTTGTATATGAGGTGACTTCAGGTGATTGTGCATTGACAAATGACATATTAGTATCTTCAGGGGTGGCCGCAATTTTTGAGGTGACCTCAGGTGACTGATCATGTTCAATAGGAGATCCGTTCAATGCTTCATGCTGCAGAAACAAGAAAACTATAATCAGCATTAGGTAGAAGAAAGTAACAGGATAAAATCTCAACCTTCAGTCGATGAACAGCTCAAAAGATATGATAATTATGCTTCATTTACATTAATCTATGAAAGTGAAGTTGGTAATATATACACCCTTGAATGTCCTGAAACTTACATATATCCAAGTCTAGGTCTACACACAAGAAAAGATAAATCCTAATTGCAAGTACGAGAGAACTAATACATCTGAAGAGACATACATGAGTCATAGTTAGCCTTGTCTTAGTTCATTTGTTCAAACAATTATTATCAATCTAACAGGAAACAAAGTTGTCATTTTTCGTTTTGGAGACAGGCTTCTGAAGTTTTTTTTTTTTTTTTTTTTTTTTTTCAGTTAGCTGTAATGACAGTAGTAGACTGCTTACCTCTTCATCTAGTTGCTTCTCAGAAAGGGATGATGCAGACCCTGAATTTTCAGTTTCACCTGAAGATTTCCTCTCCAATAACCCTCCATTTTCCCCCATCATCCCCTCTAACTAATAACCAGAGATTAACTTGAAAAGCGCAAGGATTTCATCTGCGGACATAACCCAAATGTTAGAAGCTCGCTCAATACGAACCACAAAAAACCTTCTCAAGGGTCAAGATTATAATGAAGATTTTTATAAACAAGCTGGGTAATGCTTCACCTTGTTTAAGAACAGACTATTCCGTTATACACGAGAAAGTGGAAAGTCAAACTTAAAAACACATTTTTTCGAACAATCTCGATTGTTTATACAGAAAAAATCATTACTTGGCCTAACATTTCTTTCTTTTGACTATCTTTGTGTAGAATTCATAACACCCCAAGAATAAATTCACAAGGTGTATGACTAAAGAATGAACCTTTACTTAATTTAAAGTCGCAGTTCTTGGAGCGTTATTGAGATTCCTATTCCCATAGCTTTCGTAACATTCTTCTCAAATTTACAGATTGAAGGTAATGAAACAGTAAATGATATGATCATATGATAGCCAAAGCAAAATATCGTAAAATGAGAAATTTTTCTGCCACAGAACACAAACTGTACACAATATTCCTATAAATCAGAACAACTGAAAAAAAAAAAAATAGATCTTTTATAGCTGAACTTTGAAACATAAACGAAACATGTAGAGGAAACAAGAGATCAAGTACCTTTAAGTCTTTCACCATGTAAATGACCTCCTTAAAGGGTAGCTGGAACCAAAAAGATAATGGGATTGCAAACAAAAAACAGGTTCCAAAGTTGAGAGTGTGGAGTCAAAGTGTTAACTTTTAAAACTACAGAAACAGGCAAAAAAAAAAAAAAAAAAACAAAATGGCCAATAGTATCCACATAGAGAGATACAAAATGATAACTGCTACTGAGAAACAAAAACAGTAGCATGAAATGGGAGTTTCTAATTTTTGTTTTTATGACTGCCGTTTTCTTCTCTTGAAATAAAATATTAGAGGGGCACGTGACTGTTCATGTCCCGTTGTGAAGTTCAAGGTCAAGGGTGTGTTTGACAAGAAAGACCACCATCACTTTTTTCAGCTTTTTGAGAACATTTTTTAATATAATTTCATATTTGAAATGAGCTTCTCTTGTTCCCGCCATTGATGAGGACTATAAAGGGAGGATTCAGAAGAACAAAAGACATAAATGCAGTCACTGTCCACTTTCCTTCTTGATAATCTTTCTAAAACTCTAACATCTACCTGCTCTGCTTTATTTTCCTTAGAAGTTTTGCTGTAAGATAAGTTTAACTTACACAATAAGTTTAATTAATTTTGCTTTCTTGTTTTCTTGTATTGTATATGAAATCAGCAACAACAAAATATTATAATCATTTTTATAAGTTATTTATAATTTTAATGAAGCATTAATTTATTTTTTTGTCTTTGTTAATATTCTGACTATATATGTTTTTATTGATAAATAAAGAGAATTTTTTTAAAATATCAATAATAAAAAATGATATATTTATAATATTATTTTAAAAGTCTACAAAATCAATTAAAATATTTTTTTTATTAATTTGTGTTATTAGAGAGTAGAAGTGTCTTTTATTAAAAATTGGAGAAATAACAAAATTATACAAGTATCTTGCATAAAAACCAAAGATGCGTAATCACCTACATAATTAGATCCAATGCACTTTTATATCACATGCACGGTGAGGAGGTCCTTTTTCCCATGCGAAATTATAACCACTTAGAAAAGACAAATAATTCGTCTCAACGTCTACATGTTGTATAATTCTATATAAATAAAAATAAATAATCAGTCACTAATGCGCGGTTTTTCCATAATGTGTTTCAGAAATACGTTAATAATTATTAAAATACATGTTTCCATATCAATTTACATATATTTAATATGGAAGAAAGTAACTAATGTTTAATGAGAATTAGTTTTAGTTTTTATACTAATTTTCTTTTATTTTTATTTTTGTCTTCTCATTCCAATTTTTCTCTTCTCATAAGACCATATCCTGTTATGTTTGACTTTGAAATAACTTTGACAAGGGAGGGAAATAAAGTATTATTTTTATAAAAAAATAAGATAGACAAGTAAAAATAAATAGAAAATAAAGTTAATGCTAAAGTTAAAGTTATTTTTGCTAAAAAGTTAGAGATATGAATAAAATAAATGATAGATACTGCATAGTTTTCTTCCAATTAAATACACTAGTATAAGTACATTTAATTTTAATTAATCAAGTAAATGCATATTCTTGTTATTCTTTAACTCTCTTAATAGATAAATAATATTCATATTAAGTGCCGTGCTATCAAAAGGAAGAGTAGAGATGAGAAGTGGTGATTATGCATGAGAGACAAAAATAAAAATAAATAATATAACCATTAGAGATAATATTCTTTAAATATCAATTACTCTTTTCATGTAATAAATATAATGGAAAAACAAAATGATCCTATTTATAAGTACGAGTGTATATAATAGAACTTAAACGTCATCCTTTGCTTAAAAATATTAAACACGAAATATAGAAAGCTTTATCACTTACAAAACTCCTGTTTGGATGTTTATAATTTGAGAATGTGTTTGGTTAATATTTTATTTAAGAAAACTTGCAAAATAAAAAATTTAATGAATAAAAAAAATATTCCATAGGTTTTTTCATTCACTTTTAAAAATGGAACATAGGGAATCCAATGAGTAACAACTCATTATTTTCTTCTAACAAAAATTGATAATATTAATATTCACAACATTATTATAGAAGAAAATATAATAGATTTTGAATAATAAATAAAATGCATAGCCTAAATGAAATACTAATAATAATAAGATGTTAAAAAAAAATTGGAAATAAAATCACAACTAACCTCAAAACGTAGATTAGAAAATACAAGTTTTTATGAAAACATATTATCAAAATATTAACTTGTATATAAGCTATATAAAAAAGCAAAAGAAAAAATCTAAACGATTTCTTTATACATTTTAATCAAATAAAGAGTACAAATGAAAAAACGATAAAAAAAACACTGTAATAAAGATAATGAACGAGTTGTTGAAGCTGTACATAGACTAAGAGCAAATTTATTTACAATGGAGACAAATAAAAAAAAGGAGGGAGTATTTTTGCTACTATATTTATTTTAGGTTAATTAATTTTCTATTTGTGTCAGTTTAATTAATAAGTAAATAGTTATTCTAAAATTAATGGAACAAAGATAATAACTATTATAATCTCATAAAACAGGCGTTATTATGAACCAAATGAAGGTAATTACTTCGTGCACCCCGCATTTGCTTCCTGTACTAGTCAAAATATGTGAATGGACATTTATATCTTTTTTATATCTTTGTTAATAAAGACAAAAAAGATTAGATATTTTGAAAAATATTTTTTGAAAGAGACTAGGTTGTGTTGTGAAAGTGTGAAATGTCTTTCAAAAAATATTTTTCATAAAAAGTTTTTGTATTATAGAAAATATTTTTTATATTTTTATATTATGAAAAATATTTTCTGTAAAAGAGTATTGTATTATATAAAACGTTTTTCATAAGAGATTTTTATATTATAAAAAATATTTTCTGTAAAAAAATTTTATATTATAAAAAGTATTTTCTATAAAAAATTTTGTATTATAAAATTTATAATATAAAATTCTCTTATGAAAAATATTTTACACATAAAAAGATACGGAAAACATTCTATACGTTACAGATTTTGTTTTTCTAAATTCATTTTCAGAATACGAATATTAAAATAACATTATATCTATTATGTACCCTTAAATAATGCGAAAATTGTCACTTATTCTCGCGATGACGCTTATGCTTTCTCTGCAACACCCCATCAGTCGAATGAAATGACTAAAATACTCTCCTACGTTTATAGTTAAAAAATAGGGTTTCTTCTCCCCCAGTATCTCCGTTCACTCTTATAGCTGGTTTTTGCTACAGATTCTTGGATTTGTGTGTTTGGTTGGCCACTTGTGAGATTTGAGGGTGGTCTGCGGTAGTTATTAACAAGATGTTTAAGTCATATTTTGTTATTGGCAAGATTGAGGTTCGTGTTTCTTTTTTCTTTTCGGAAAAGGAAAATCTAAAAGACTTTTAGAAGGTGTGTATGTGATGAGAAAAATTTATTACTTATTCTCTTATTCTCTTCAGTTGATAGTTTACATGAGTCAATGCTAATTCTCTCTTTAGAGAACTATATTCATGTGAGGTTAATAAAAGTAAAAGTTAGAAGGATAAATGTAAGTTCAAAAGATGCGAAACAGATATTAATCTTATTTGTTGAACGAGACAAACTAACTTAAACAATAGATTAACTAGAAGATGGATATCTTACTTTAAAAAGATACCAACGAAATATAATGATGGTGGTAACAAACCTTAATTGTAGAACATCAACACCGACAATTTTAGCATTTCCACAACTCCAGCAATACCAGCAGTAAATTTTTTCCTCTAGAATATCATTTTCAGAATGTCAGTTTCATCCATTAAAAGAATTCTCTTATGGATTTGGTTCCCGAAATACAATATGGAAAATCAATTCTATAAGCACTTCCCTCTCCATATTGGATCCCTTATTCCTAGAGTCTCTTCAAATTTCGACTTTTGGAAACATTCTTTCTCCATTATAGCTTACCCTATTAAAAGGTCACTCGTTCTTATTTCAAACCACCTCTCATTTGTTTTGAAAACACCACCATATCCACTACACTTCGTCGGAGCAATTCCAAACCATTACAACGCACATTCAGCCACTATCAACAACCCTTCTTCCATGGAGCTCAACATTTCAAATATTAATGTCAAGAATATTTGTGGTATTTCCAAAATTGATGGGGTGCAGGAAGCAATTCCCTATCCTTCTTCTAACGACGAGGTTTCTAATTCATTTTTTTATGTCCAGGAAATTTATAAGAGTACAAGTTGGGCCTGGAGAAAGATTTGTCTGTGGGACATGGGTAATTTGACAAACTTCATAGTTTGTTTGCACTCCGTCTTTGTTTGATAGTAGGATAGAAAGGAACTGACTGAAAAAAAAAAAAAAAAAGAAAA
>Ga0209700_109700_pt1 | contig 10819 bp, 6 predicted proteins | sample SiratroredBW_FD_187528 | JGI IMG/M metagenome (GOLD analysis project Ga0209700, IMG submission 187528) | Root nodule microbial communities of legume samples collected from California, USA - Siratro red BW (SPAdes) (version 2) | ecosystem: Host-associated > Plants > Roots > Nodule | place: USA...
TAATTGTTAATCAAACTAAATCTCTCATCAAAACTGAACTCGCTTACTGAGCAGTGACGCTGAAATTCTAAAATAGAACTGTTCCCTGAGGAATCGACATCTTTACTAAAACCCACTCTACTACTTATGACTCGGTACACTTGTCGAATAAAAGTCTTAACACAATTGTTATCTTTTTATTCCTACATTATTTATACACTAGCATAATTAATAACATCTATATTTTATATGCGAATACGCTGTCTCTTATCCTTATTTTTTATTGTCTATTTCATTATCATTGTTTAGAATAGCTTGAATATATCATGTTGTTCTAACTTTCTATGATAAATGTGTCTTCTTATATTGCCTTTGTAAACAACCTTTTTCCTCACCATCTTTGTTTCTTCTTCCCTTTTAAGATGAATGTTATAAATAACGATTAGGAGCCTTTTCTAAAGCCACCATCATTACACTTCACTAACTTCTTTTATCTTATGTAGTCATTCCTCATTTGTTCCTTTCTTATTTCTATAGCATCCCACTAATCTCCTATATCCTATCTATTTATATTATATGTACATGGACCGTATACAATATTAGATCAAAATACCAATTTGTGTAAGAGAAATTTACTTTTTAGAATACTTATTTTTTTATCTAGGTCCATGCTTTATGCTGTGCAACACTAAATATTTATTTTAGATGAACCTTTCTATTTTGAAATGACAATTTTTTATTTTATTTCGTGGCTTCCAAATAATTGACATCCACTCATTTTCCTATTGAATGATTGATTGCTAAAATTTTAAAAATGATATATTGGTTGGTAGTGTGAAACAATTTTGTGCCTAACCACTTATAACACATTCGAAACTTGATTAGTTATTTTATAGTTAAACAAAATACATGACTTGATATTTCATTTGTTGCTCCACACATTACTTAAATCTATTTCCTATTAATATTCCTTTTTTAAGTAAATCATTTGGTGTAGACACTTTGTTTAAAATTACTTGATGAGGTGTTGTGGTAATAGGAATGCTTTTATTTTCCAAAAATCTTCATATATTTGTGTCTTCTCTCTCTTATTGTTTTACAATTTTTTTAAACGAACCTAATTGTGTTCTTCAATGTTTCAGTGTCATTTCATTCTCAGCTATCTTCTTGCTCCTTGCTTAAAGTTGTCCTTCTTAGTTCTTGCATTAAAGTATCTATTTGTAATTTTTCCTATTCAAACCACTCTTTTCTCTACTCAAGATATCATTCTCACTTATTGTTAATCTAACGCCCTATTTCTTTAATATTTTTGTTTTTAGTCGATGCATTTCAGTACAATATGGAAAATCTTTGCAATAGAGGTGTGTCTCCTAACTATTTATCTTCTCAAAGTCTTATTTTTCTCCATTACACCTACACTCCAAGCTATATTTGCCTTGAACTACTCATTTTAGGTCCCCTTTATATACATTTTTTAATCCAACCACCGTCTTGTTTGTTTGTTTTATCTATGTTCTTCATACTTTTTTAAAACTTATTTCCATAAACCTTTTGATATTATAGGTATAATTTTTTCTAATTATTTTGATTATCAAGTTATAATTTTACACTATGTAAAAGTAAAAAGCTTTAATCTTATATAATTGAAGAAGACTCGTAAATCTATTATCTTAAAGTTTTTTGTTACAGGTAATATCATATTCTCTCATATGGTTGGGTTGTGGCTCATTGAGACCATATCTTTAATTTTTCTTCCGTTGGATTGTCTACAAAGTGACATTAAAGTTAATGTTCTGTCAATTGAATTAGATAAATATATTTGAGTTGGTGATAAATCTTATATTATACATACCACTGTGGAAAAGATTCACATTTGAGGGTGGGTTTATTAATAAAAATACACATTATCTTGAATGTTAACTTATGGCCTTTAGTGAATATCTCATAGTGTTTATCCTCTTGGTTTATTTATATTCAATAAATGATATCAAATTCAATGATTAACTTTGGCTTCAACAATTACATGTATCATTACAAAAAAACTTATATTTGAGAGGTTTACAAAACTATCGATTAAAAAATTTGAAATTTGTGTCTGATCCTTATACCCACCATGCATTCGACATGCATCTTCTTTTCTTCAATTTCAATTTTCATGAAAGAAATTATAGTTGGATAAATGTTATAAATAGTATCAAATAACAAACATAAATGTCAATAAACCATAAAAAAAGAATAAATACTTACATTTAATTGAAATTTCTTAACAACTATAATATTTATTATTTTTTCAAATGTTGAGAAAGAAAATATCAAATGAATTTGAGTGAATTAGGTGGATATCAAATGAGTTCAACTTTTAAAAAAGAGAATATAAAACTATGTACCAAAATAACAAACTTTCAAGTGAATGAAACCAGGAAAAAAATAATATAAATTTTTTAAGTTATCTAATAAATTAATGGTTTATATGATTGAACACTCAAAATTGTTTGTCAAATATTTTCGGGTCTCAAAAATAAATAACAAATTGATAAGTACCAATTTTGGGTGTTTTTATACATGAGAGAAATATTGAGTACTTGTGGGTTTAAGTGTTATTTAAAATAGTAATTACTCCAAGTTTTAGAGTTTTTGGATTTAAATTTATGTTTTGGGTCCTGAATTAAAGGAAATCATTTAATCTCAATTATTCTGAAATTTCAGGTATAAAAGAATGAAGAAAATGATAGATTGGAAGATTCATGAAGAAAAGAAATGAAAAGTTTAAAATAGAGAAAGACCCAAAAGAAAAGTCACTTAACCTAAGCCCAAAACCAAGTTTAAAAGGAGATTTTTAGGGTTTTGGAAGGAATTAAGACCTAGAGGACGGAAGCAAGACCTAGAGGATGGAGGCGGACGACTAGAATCAAGATTTTCTTCTTCTCTTGCAATCTTCCTTTCATTGGGTTGTAATGGCTACCATGGGTAGCTAATTTTTCATCTTTGGGATTGAATGTAATCTTTTGAACTCATTTGTATTTTGGTGATTTTTAATATAATATTCAGTTTCTACTCCATTGGTATTTTCACCTTGTGCTTAATGCTAGATTTTATTTGATCAATAGAGTCTTGATTTTGATTCTTAAATTTAACTGGGAAGTACTTTTGAGTTTCCGACCTAGATGAAAATACTCAATATATTGGAATACTAGGAATAGGTTTTCGATATATTGATTGTGTATAACGTCTGTTCTTAATGTTGGGTAATTTATTAAATAGCAGAGGGATCAGTGTTTAGGAAATTACTTTATGAATTTCATATGAGAGGAATCGGTCTGAATGATTATTATATGTAAATCAATAGTGAGTAGTTAAGATTGTATGTTTTTATCAAATCTAAAATATGAATGAGGAAGATAGATGAAGTTCAATCCCAAAGTCTTTCTAGATCTTGCAAACTCCTTTTTATAATTGTTACTTAATTAATTGTTCTTTTACGTTTCTTGACTCAAATTATTATCAAATCATCTAAACTGTTATTTGCTTAATGAGTAGTGACGCTAAATTCTAAAACAAAACTGTTTTATGTGGGATCGAGATCCTTACTTTATAAATCTATATTACTTATGACTCGGTACACTTGCCGAATAAAGTCTTAAAACAAATAATAATATTAAAAGGAAACTAAATAATCAAATATGTAATTAAGGTTATGAAAAGTATGAAAAAGTGATCAATGAACTAGTACGAGGATCAATCAAAGTTTTTTTTGTCAATTATAAAGAACACTTGTTAAAAATTTGATTCATTTAATCGTATATATTATAAACATTGTTTTTCATTTCCCATATTTAAATTACATTTTTATATCATAAATATTTTATTTTTAAGAAAGCATTTTATTGCACAACAATTTGTGTTGTTAGACAATATATATATATATATATATATATATATACCTTCATTTTGAGTGATAAAAAACATTTATACATGTATATATACATTAGATGAAGTTACTTATAAGATATATGCCTAAAAAAAGTTTTTAATATATTTAATGCTATGTCATATGCTTAATACTATTGATACCATGTTTTCTTCAACGTGTATAATATGAGAGCAGCATGAAACAAACGAAAACAAATGGTGAATCAAATTACTATTGAATGACCAAGCAAAGAGAAAGAAATTATAACTATGTTTATAGCACATCAACAACTTTGGTTATAGATTAACCTTAAGTTCTTACCGATAATAATAGGCTAAACAGATCATTTTATCTTATTAATGAAATAAATTCGTTAAATATACATTAAATACATCATAGTAACTTTCTGAAAACAGCAACACAAAAGTTTTCCAAACAAATTGATGAATTAAGCTTTATGCTCCAAAATTCGGTTTGGCATTTTTGTTGTTGGATTATTTAACCTTAAGCCTAATGGACTTAGACCTTTTGGGTCAGTCAATTTTCAGAGCAATAATTATATTTTAAGTAAAATTTAAAAGTGATAATATTTTATTGCATGTACATCTATCATAAATTTTATATAAAAATTTTATTACATAGACAGATAATATTGGGACAAAATGTTTATTAACAAACCACAACCACCACAGTAAAGACTATCTGTTCATAGCAAACAACAACCACACAGTAAAGGCTTTCCCCGATCACAAGCCTCACCAGAACAACCGTAAGAAGCTCCGATTTAACAACTTCACCCTCAAACTCTTTTAACTTCCACCTCCGGAACTGGGATAATCACACTAGTATTCTTTCATTAAGGCTGAAATGGTACAGCTGTTTTCCGCCATCAATCACATGCTCAAGTCCCACGGAGCTTGCGTCTTCTTTTTCATAACATTGATATTTTTTAGATGAAATTAACCTCTACTTTTCTTTATTGCCTTTTCTCTTTATCTTTCTCGTATCATGTATCCCTTGTTTTCCTTTCCTTATTTTATCTGTTTAATTAGTGTGCCTCTTTCATGAAACTCCATCACGAGTGCAGTTCTCAGGGACCCTCAACATCAAGCAGAAAATAATCAAGGCATGTATTCATCCAAGAATGGTGTGAAAATTTGGAATCAGTACTTTTGACTGCTGATTACAGTATTATTATTCTTTTGGGTTAAAAGAAAATACATTAATATAAATGGTTTCTGAAGGATTAGACAAAAGAAGGAAGGAATTTTGCGAGAATAATAAAAAAAAAAAAAAAAAAAGAGGAAAACGATATCAGTAGTCTTATTGGGCACTTTGCATAGCATGATAAGAGCGCATGTGTTCTTCAAATTTGAGAAATCAGAGAAACTGGTTCAAATATTCATCGACGGTGGTGTATTTAACGTAAGGATAAGCCTCAGAAGCCTCGACGTCTTTGGTGGGGTCAATCTGATAGACTGCATCTCCCCTTATCTGCTGTGAGTGATATAATGCCAACAGGTAATTATTTGGGAATGTCAACTCTGCAAAACCAAAACCAAATTAAATCAATACATCCTTTATTTCACAAAATTATTCAACCACCATATCTACCCATATACTCATATCTAATCCTATAAAAAAATGAGTTTTTATGTTTATCAGTAAAAAGATGTTACTGACCTTGAATCTTCTTGAGAACTTCTTCCTCTGGAACATAGATTTTCTCAAGACTCTTTCCAATTTTATTCTCCCACAAAGACACAATCTCATTTAAGCTCAAATAATTGGCAGGAAGTCTTATATGCACGGCTTTGTTCAAGGTGTTAGGGTCATTCACTGCTTCGATGGTGTAAGTCCCCACATCAGCCTCAGTCACATACGCACCTGAAACAACTCACAATATTATATATCTACACCTTTAACCAGTTCAGTTCTGTCTGTCTACGCTATTCATGGCCACATGTTTGCTAAAACAACTATTATAACTAATTGAATTGTAAATTATGTCTACCTTTGACATTTCCATCTCCTTGAATGAATATCTTGTCGCGAGGAGGAACAGTGGTGTCAATCTGTGCTAGGTTACGTAAGAAGTAACCGGTAAAAGCATGGCAACATAGGTAAGTGTAAGGAACTCCCTCAGCTTCAATTATTCTCCGCATTTTTGCTTTTTCCTCAAAAACTTCTCTCACCGGTTCAACTGCATCGTGACGATCCACATCCAGTCCAAATTCAGATGGGAAGAATCTCTGTTGAGGAATCAAATTAATAATAGACACTTAATATGTGACCATACAAGGATTTATACGTCAAAGCAATTGTAGCACGGTTTGATGTTTTAGTTTAAAGTCAGTGTACCATAATTTTTACTCTTTTTTTAAAGAATAAAAAATGTGCTTAGTAGAAAAAGATTTTTGCCATGAGGAAGAGTGGGCACCTTGATGTTTCTAGCTTCTTTTATGGCTGCAATGATCTTCACCTGGTCTTGTATGAGGAGTCTCCCAAATGAGCAGATCACCACGTCAACTTGTTTGAGTGCGTTGACCAAACTTTGATGATCATTCATATCTCCCTGCAGAGATGAATGAGTAGTATAATTAGTGTGAAAAGAGATGGAAAAAGAAAATGGTAAAAAGGAGATGAAGAGAGGAAGGAACCTGGATTAGAACAACTCCAGAATTTTGGAAGTTTTGAAGGAGTTCCTCTCTGGTTTCAGGATTGGCAGCAGTGACAAGCCTTGGCTTGGTAACATTGGGTGGAGTGTCTCTAACCAAGACATAGGTGGGATTGCCAGCCTTCACACTTGCCCACACAATGTGCCTTCCAATGGCTCCTGTGGGTCCCAAAACAAGGATTCTATCTTTTCCAGCCATGAGAGATCAGAGGAGATGACAGTGAAAAGAAGCAGTTAGCAGTGTGTGGTTTTCTTGTTTTGTAGGTAATTGATTAAAGCAGCGATGGCTCTGTGATGCATAGAAAGGAAGAGTTGGGTTGGTATTTATAGGGAAGCAAGTTCTTTGGATATGGGAAATGTGGTGAATATCTCTACAAGAATAACTCACGAAATAAACAAATATGTATTTTTCTCACAGAAGCGAGGCTGCGCCATGAATTCAGATGTCCAAAACCAACGAATATTTGACTTTCGTAAGTTGTATATCTACAGCATTGCTCTCATGTTTAGCGCATCATGCCACCATCAATTCTATTTTATTTTATTTTTTCTGCAACCGCCTTAAATAGTTTAACCAAATGAGTCACTATTTTGATTAAAAGAAATTAGAAAATGAAAACAATTTAACATAATATGTTTTAGCTTTTAATTAATATCTATCGTTTAAATGTTTTTCACAAGAAATAACAGTGAATATTTACTCAATGTAGAATTGATACAAGATAAGCTTTAGATGATAAGTTAAATTTATGATAAAAAAAAAAAAAAAACCTTCATTACGTTGATGAAACATAAGAGACGTGACAAACAAATTATTATCCAGCAATTATGGCCGAAAGATTCAGCCGAAAAAGATAAAGTTAATTTGACACTATTATTTATAGAATTCTTGATTTGATACTGATTTTCGTTAATAAAATATTTTTATACTAATAAAATAATAATATATATGTCATACGTATGTGGAAAATCAATAGGGTGTGAAATATCACCACCCCCTCCAAGCTGCGCATCACTGTACTAACCCCGGCGGTAAACGGATAATGTTATTATAATATAATATTATTATATATACGATGGCGATCAACATATTCAATCGTTGAATGTCTATGCTGGACTTGTCATCTTTTTAATAAATTGGTTCAAAACTGGTAGATTCTTTTTTTTCTTTGGTCTTATAGCAAAACTTATTTAATTAAAAAAATCCTTTTAAAATGTAATCCAAATGTTATTAATTCCGAATATTAAGAATTTTATGTTGTATCCTCATTTTCTAAATCACGGTACACCTGATAATAAAAATCGGTACACCTGATAACGAAAATTTTATGAATTTGATCAGTTATATGCCATCAATTCAGTTTATTATCAAAGTAAATTTAAATCACATAATAAAATAACAATGAACCCAAATATTCATTTTGTCCAATGTCAAACATGCACTTATAATGCATCTACAATGGGATATTTCGTCATAAACAGACCAATTATATTTAGGTTTTATTTTTTTTAATGGAATTCATTTATTTTAAAGGCTTAATGCTTAAGAATCATAAAATGTAATTCTAAAGTTTTATGTCAGTACCAGCACAGCATAAGAATGTATCGTAGATCGTGTGACATGTAGTAAGTTGGGTAATATGCTTTAGGAATGGTATCCATTTGAATAACAAAAGAAAGGATATTTCATATATGTTAAAACAAGTTACTTGTGATCACTTTCAGACAATAGATGAAGACTTATCGTGAAATTGATTATTTAGTGGCATGTTGGTGCAGTTCTAGTAATAGACTTTGTTTTGATGAGATTTGTCTTTTAGTTTACTGTATTCTTAGTCTCATCAAACACGGAAGTTTCATATATATGCATTGGTTATAATTTGTGGTGTGGATTATTTTATTATATGTTAGGTATAACTTTTGTTAATTATTTTGGTTGTGAAGTTAGATTTTTATATTGTATAAAAATGGAAAAGTAAAATAATATATAAATTAAAGAGATCTGTAAATCTATTTTGTTAAAATTTTAGGTACAACTTTTGTTAATTATTTTGGTTGTGAAGTTAGATTTTTATATTGTATAAAAATGGAAAAGCAAAATAATATTTTTATTAATTAAAATTATTAATAAACCCATTAGAATTTAACTGACCAATGAGTTCTTAAGTTTGTCCTTAGTATAAGGGACAGACTTGTTTGACTTTGTTTTTGGCGGCTGATCGAATCAGTTAAAGGCACCCTAAACATGACACAACCAAAGCCTTAATTTTTGATAAAAAAAAAAAATTAAGACTTCATAAAAAAAATTAAAACAGATTCTTGTGTCAATATTTGGTTTTCATTTTTTATTTACAGTTAATATGTAACTATACCCATCTTTTCAATTGAGCCATACTTGAATTAAAATTCGAATATTTGTGGTCGCTGATATCTTCATTGACTGACTTCCTTTAATGTTGTTAATTACGCAAAATTGACTGTGTTCCTTCTTTCTTCATAAACAATAAAAATATATCACAAAATAATATTTACGTTGACTGACTCTTTTATTTAACATTTTGGGAAATAGGTTTTATTGTGAGTATATCTCTTAACAAGTTTTAAACATTGGTATAGTACATTTTGGAAAAATTAAAAATCTTTTATATTATTGCATTGTATTATTTTAATTAATTATAAAATTAAAAGATGATTAAAATGTTAACTAACATGATTAATGGAACATATTTAAGCAAATTATTGAATCGCCAGGGCCGTCTAATAATTTCATTCAAAATTTGTTGCTTGTTTAAGAGTGGTTGTCTACTGCTACTAATATCTATTTTTGTTCCAAAATTTTACCTTTTAGCAATACTGTAGATATATATTGATAACACATTTGATGAACATAAAAAACGAAATTCTAAATGGTTTTGGACCTGAGAAACCAATTTAGAATTTCAAAACATATGATATTAAAATGTTGAGTATTTCTTCACATATCTCTAAATACGAAACATTTATGACTAATAAACAATTTTTACAAATTATTAATTTGGCTAATAAAATTAAATATGTCTTTAATTATAATATTTTTGAAGAAAACAAAAAGACCAAGTTATTTTTAAATTAATTATAAGAAAATTATGCTTTATTTTTAAATTTGATGGTTAATTATAAATTATTTATTACACTCATCAGATTAAGGATTTAACTTCTCCTTCTTTCGTTATCATTATTATTCATATACACAATTGAATGCTTGACCAAGATTCAAGAAAATGTCTTTATTGGTTGGTTGTGGACTGAGCCGCCGGCAGCTGAACAGCATATTAATATTTGTTTATTTGGCGCAATAGACTTTGAGAGCACATGCAGAACTAAGCCGTGGTGGTGGCTCTATAAATACCAATCAAAGGGTTGCTGTCTTTGCATCACAGAGCCATTGCTGCTTTAATCAATTGCCTACAAAACAAGAAAACCACACACTGCTAACTGCTTCATTTCACTGTCATCTCCTCTAATCTCTCATGGCCGGAAAAGATAGAATCCTTGTTTTGGGACCCACAGGAGCCATCGGAAGGCACATTGTGTGGGCAAGTGTGAAGGCTGGCAATCCCACCTATGTCTTGGTTAGAGACACTCCACCCAATGTTACCAAGCCAAGGCTTGTCACTGCTGCCAATCCTGAAACCAGAGAGGAACTCCTTCAAAACTTCCAAAATTCTGGAGTTGTTCTAATCCAGGTTCCTTCCTCTCTTCATCTCTTTTTTACCATTTTCTTTTTCCATCTCTTTTCACACTAAATATACTACTCATTCATCTCTGCAGGGAGATATGAATGATCATCAAAGTCTGGTCAACGCACTCAAACAAGTTGACGTCGTAATCTGCTCATTTGGGAGACTCCTCATACAAGACCAGGTCAAGATCATTGCAGCCATAAAAGAAGCTGGAAACATCAAGGTGCCACTCTTCCCATGGAAAAAATCGTTTTCTATTAAGCACATTTTCACCATTAAGTGTCAATTATTAATTTGATTCCTCAACAGAGATTCTTCCCATCTGAATTTGGACTGGATGTGGATCGTCACGATGCAGTTGAACCGGTGAGAGAAGTTTTTGAGGAAAAAGCAAAAATGCGGAGAATAATTGAAGCTGAGGGAGTTCCTTACACTTACCTATGTTGTCATGCTTTTACCGGTTACTTCTTACGTAACCTAGCACAGATTGACACCACTGTTCCTCCTCGCGACAAGATATTCATTCAAGGA
>Ga0209700_109702_pt1 | contig 10816 bp, 14 predicted proteins | sample SiratroredBW_FD_187528 | JGI IMG/M metagenome (GOLD analysis project Ga0209700, IMG submission 187528) | Root nodule microbial communities of legume samples collected from California, USA - Siratro red BW (SPAdes) (version 2) | ecosystem: Host-associated > Plants > Roots > Nodule | place: USA...
AGTGTTCTTTTTTTTTTATTTTTATATATATATATATATATATATATATATATGTATGTATATATATATGTATGTATATGTAATAATGCTCAACTTTATAATAATAATTCTTTTGAGTTTATTTAATTTCATTTTAATTTCGAATTTTTTTTATTTTATGTTTTAATTAATGAAATGATTTTTTTCATAATACTTTAAATGAACATATAAGTTTAGGATTCAATCAACTAATTAGTATATATTTTACAATTAGTATAATTAAACTAGAGTTACATTTTTTCATATTAGAAAATTAAAATAGTAAAAGAAAATTTATATCGCCGTTAAAAGTTAAAAGAATATCAAAACTACATTTATACATATTGAAATGGAAGGAATGGACAAATTATATTAAAATAAAGATTATTTTGTTAAAGAGAAATAATATAAAGGATTTTGTTCGGGAGTTTAATTATCATATAATCTCAATCTTTGATGGAATTTTTAAATGCTGTAATAATGTGAAAGTAAATAAATTTATTATTACATAAAATATAAAATGTGTTGAACTATCAGTTGAACTTATGAAACGGACACTCACCATGAATGATGCATGTATGCTCTAATTTTTCGTGTCCAAATTTCAGAAACACAAAACTACCGTATTATTTATTTATTTTTTTAAAACATAATGTTTTTGTTTAAACTTCTAAAAACATTATATAATCCGAAATTATCATCGAGAAGTTTTCTTAGTAAATTCAAAAAATGGTGTTCACAAACATGCCTTTTTTAAAATAACTTTTTATATCATTAGTTTAAAAAACAAATAAATAGCCTTATTAATCATACAAATTTCTTGAATAGAGTAACAATAATAGACACTCCATCATTATTATTTTGAGTTCTTCAAGACATTTTTTAGTGATTTTTATGTGGCATTAAATTCAAAATAAAACATCGATTGGAAAAACCAGACAATTAAAAATGTTTTTAGGCTAATTCAATGTGACATTTTATTTAATATGAAAAAAATATATACTATGGTATCTTTAAAATAATTTAATCCATGTAAGAATAGAGATTGTGGACCCTTGACAAAATTTAAAGCCTTCCCTCCAATCAATCATTGCAGTTATATTTCTCCTTATATTCTACTTTGCCTCTGTCAAAAGGAATGCACTTTTATGGCTATGCTTTTACCCTCACCAACACATTATTAGACCAATTAGAACGAACATAAGAACATGACTTTGTGTTCTGCAATAAACCTGACCACAATAATTTATGAAAAGTATAAATTATTACACAAATGATTTAAATATATCTGTGTTTTTAATGATCAATGAGATAATTTCATTTAATAAAAAAAAAACTAAGGTGGTAATTTCCATACTTCAGAAATATATCTTAATTCATAATATTGAATTTTTGGTTCATCATTATCCACAGAGAACAAAGCAGGTCACTGTACCATGCAGAAGATGACAAACTTGGTTATTGTCATGTATTTGGAATGCAGAGAATTTATGGCAATTCAATACAACCAAGATGAAGTTGGAATTTCGATCTGTGAACACATTTGGGGATCCCTTTTTAATTACAAAATTATTGTGTCAGAGGGGGCACATGAGTTTCTAAACTTCATAAAGTAAAACAGCATGCATCATATATATATATATATATGTATGATGGAGAGAGAAGGAGTTAATGGTTTTTTTGTTTAAGGTTGAATTTTGATAATGTGAAAAATACAGATTTTTTTCCACAATAAATCCGTTTTCAAATTTATTTTTACAACTAACATGTGTTTAAATTATTTATAAGAATAGACTTATTTATTGTTTATGTTAAGAATTATATAATTGGAGACTTTAATTCTTAACGTGAAATAGTGCTATTAGTGTTGAAGAACTAGTTAGAATCCAATTTAAGTCGGATTTCGATGAATTTGTTTCTTTAATTTTTTTTTCTAAATTTATTATTCCATTTTCATTAATTTTTGGAAAAAAAATGGAAAACCTTACTGTAATTTGATTTTTAGGGATCAAAATTCGAGTGGATTTTTTATGTGACACTAAGAATGCTATTTCACTTTGCATATTTGGTTATTTGAGAATTAAATTTTCAACCCGAGCAATAAATAAATCTATTCAATTAAATAATGGTGACATAGATTTTTTTTTTTTTGTGATTTTATTTAAATGAGTTTATTGCAAGAAAAGAAAATAATTATTTAATGTAATATAAGATGATTTTTCGTATCTATGATTTCATGTTAAGGAATTGATTCCAAATGAAGCAACTTCAAACTTATTGGTTCTTCAACTATTATAGTTAGTTTTGACGTGTAGTCAAGGTTTTTATCGTAATTATATTTTATCTCAAAAAGGTCATAAATAAGTGATTATTTTGTCAATAAAATGACAAATAAAGTGGTCATACACAATATTTTAATTAAACATTTGTTAATTTATTTTCACCGGATAAAAGCTTATAGCACAAATTTTATCATGAAATTCATTAAAATAATTTACAAGAAATTTATAAGAATCCTGAATCATTTTCAAGGTACGAAGGATGACCATTCGAATAAGTTTATCTTTGAAGAAGAGTTTAATACCATTTGTGTTACAAATAATTATCATTTTGATTTAATTTAAAACTTCCTAAATTTAATTTTAAAATTAGATTAGGTCAATAAATTCTAAGTTTAATAATTAATATGCTATAAAGTAAGCAATAATATTTATTTTCCCATTTGAGACAAAAAAAGAAAGGAAGATGGCAATCTTAAATTTTTATAAATCACTTACTATTTTGTATAATAAAATAATATAATATTGGTATAATAGAATGATATAATATTGGTTAAGGAGTTATCCAATATCAAACAAAAATCTACAGACAATAGAATCATAACTTTTATCTTATTCCATTTAAATCCATTTCATTTTACATATCCTATAAAACACAGATATTGTCACGGCTACAGACACAAACACTTAAACATGTATCCTGTGAAGCTCAAACACGGGATACATCACTTAAATAGGAGTGTCTGAACTTAATATCACATATCACTCATTAGGCATTTAAGCATAGCCAAAATATATTAATGTAAGATCCAAAAAAGAGAGAAAACAAATCACATTTGAAATTTCAATGGAATGGAGAAGGAATGAAATATACAATTTCAAAACCTAAACAAATTTTTGTGAACCTTTGGAACCAATCAACAAGTCAATGAAACTCTATTGGATGTTCTTGATATGCTCTTACACTCTTTCTTTCCTATTGTATCCAATGCATCCTCTAAGCCAAAAAAACTATGACCAGAGCACCAGCATGGTGCATTCGGTCCTCCTCACGCAACTTCCTTATCATCTCTAGTTCTCTCCTCATCTCAGCCAGTATAGTCGCTGGATTCTCTCCTTGATGGTTCTGTTGACTTCCCTGATTTTTAGTCATCACCATTGCTTCGTTAGGCTAATCTCGGCCCCATAGTGGATGCCAAAATGTCTGGCAAGAGACCAGTTTGCTCCAACAAGCAACAATGTCTTGTGTACGTGTTGTGTAACTGGAACTTGATTGAGGATGAGGAGAGGCTGGACATTGTGCACAATACACTTCAATTTGAAGAGTCTTCAGCTACAGTGTCCATGGAGGTCGAGGAGGTTGAAGACTCCAATAACTGGACAAAAGCTGCAGTCAGAATACAAAAAATTGAGTCCAATTCGAATCTCCTGATTGCACTTGGACAAGTGCCCCAAATAAAAGAATTGAGGGGTCATCCTCCATTCCACGAAGGAGTAGAACAATGAGTCCAGTGAGGAGTACCTAGAGGAGCCCCCAAGGAGTCCTCCAACTCTCAGTGACCCAAGTCTTAGTCCCCAAACAGTCCAGAAGGAGTCCACCAAAGACTCCCACAAGTCTCAGTCCAAAGAGTCTCTAAAAAACTCCCCTAACTGTCAGTCCAAAGAATCTCCAGATGAGTTCCCCAACTCTTAGTCCAAATAGTACCGAAAAAAGTCCCTATATGACTCCCCCAACTCTCAGTCCAAAAAGTACCGAAAAGAGTTCCCAAATGACTCCTCCAACTCTTAGTTCAAAAAGTACTGAAAAGTGTACCCAAATGACTCCCCTAACACTCAGTCTAATGACTACGTAAAAGACTCCCCCAATGATTCCCCCAAATAGTCCAACAAGGACTCCCCAAAGAGCCTCCAAAGATACAGTTTGAACTTTTGAAGCTTAATTATAGAGGCAAGATTCAGCTGGAGAGTAAGCTTGGGGAGGGACTATTTCAACATATGAAGACTACTGAAGGTAAGTGTTCTTGTAAGAGACCGGTTAGCTCCAACAAGCAACAATGTCTTTAGTCGGCTCCTGTAGGCTATTGACTTCGTCCTATGTTGTGGTCTTGGCTGGTTGCACTTACTCCAAATGCTCACAATCCCGGGAAGGGCATGAACTCTGACACTCAAGTCAGATGGATCCGAGCAATACAGGATAAAGTAAGGTAGAGTAACAATACCTTATCTGTTGGGGTTACCTTTCCTTTTATAATGGCTGAATGGGCCTTGGAGAAAATTGGCTTAAAGGGTCATTTATCTTGTAGAGGCTCCCTGTCAATTGTGGCCACGTGGATGCCACGTGTATAGTGATCACGAAAGGAGGAACATTCTCCTTGTGAAGTTATATCGGATGGTATTCGGTCGGTCTTGCCTGAACCGGAACCTCCTCGGTCGGTCTTGCCTGAGTCGGAACCTCCTCGGTCGGTCTTGCCTGAACCGGAACCTCCTCGGTCGGTCTTGCCTGAACCGGAACCTCCTCGGTCGGCTAACATGTCCAATTTGTGTAATTATGTATTGGTTTGAGTGGTCGGTCCTTCCTATAGTATAGTAAGATTATAGACCATGACAATGTAAGGGTGAGTATGATAGTTGAGGATATAATTCACACTGCTACATCACAATTACATTTAGATGGATTAAATGGGTTAAGTTGGAAAACTTTGGTGATAGAGGATAATAGTACTATGCTTAATTGGGAAGATAATTGTTTCAAGTGGTTTGTTTGAGTGAGTTGTTGCACACCATGTATTATACTTGTGTTTTGATTAAATTTAAGTCGTTGTTTCTGTAGTTTAATAAATGATATGCAGAGAAATGAACTTATATGGTTTTCTTGTTAACTTGGTTGACCATGTTGTTGCAAGACATACGAATGAGTGTTTTACACAAATCCGGTGGTATTTTGTAGTAACGCTGATACATTATCCATTTGGCATAATTCCTCTGATGCCATTCACAGTGTCTTTCATGTTATTACCTTTATCAAGGCGGTATGCTTTGTTCACTGTCTTTCTTCTTAACAAATTTATTTCCTATAACAATATAATGCTTGGTTAATTTATTGACAGGATGGAAGAGAAAGTCGATCATATTGGATTGTTTTTAATGGCCTCAGCCCGGTATGATCCTAGAGTAGCACCTAAAGTCTATCAAAAGACAAAATATCTTGATGGTGATTCTTTCCTTTCTACTCATCCTTCGGGAGAGAAAAGAGCAAAATTATTTGAAAAATCAGAGACAATGGAAAAAGCCTTTTCTCTATATAGCAACTGCTAGACATGGTATAGTATAATGTTTTCTTTAGAATTCACAATAAATTGACATGATGGAGTTTAATGTTTTCTTTAGAACTTCACAACAAATTGTCTTTAGCGTCTGATTAGTAATTTTTAGTTTACACGGTGTAAAGAAATTTTAACACATTTTAAGTTTGTTTAATAGAGTTTTATTATATTCTTGATTAACTGTTAATGATATATACTTTTCAGTTAACTTTAAAAGTTATGTTTTACTTTTAATATTATATCATGATATTTACACTAAAAGAAAAAAAATTAAACGATGATTATATGATGTAAATGTTATAGACATATTAAAATAAAAATTTAAAATAATATATTATGAAAAAGACTATCTTTCAGGATAAGTTTGTGAACCACCTATGACGAATTCTTCCTCCATTCCCATATACTCGTAAAACTTCAAAATCCGAAATTGCCCCTGTGAAAATGACCAAAAAGGGCTTTGCTTTGTCCAAAATAGAAAACGCACAGTGCGTTCGTCCACCTCCCACAGTGCAACACAATGAAGTAGTATCCATTTTCTCTCAAATACATTATAGACGGTGGTGTTTTTGAAGGTTTAGAGGGTGATTAAATGGTAGGAAAGACTTTTGAACTTGTGAGGAGTGTTGATCAGCGACAAGGAACAATGGCAAGGAAAGATTTTTGATTTTTGAGAACTGTGGACATTCTGATAGGCGAACTTCAAGACCATGCCTTCGTGTAACACGACAAGGGGTTCGACCAGGCCATAAAACAAGTGGCCTTTGTCTACATGATCCCCGTTGATGAGGGAAATTTTAACAACCAGAAGGCCTTTTACAAGGGTGAGCTGCTTCTGCTCGAAGATATCTTGGACACAGCGAGGAAGAAGATGTCGAGGAAACGACGGAGGCTGGTGGTGAGGAGGTGGAGGCTGAGGAAGAGGAGAGGGTGGTTACCCAAGGGGATATTGCAAAACATTTGTGATTCAGTACTTTATGCTTTCTGTTTATAGTGGCCGTGCTTGGCTCTTTTTTGATGACTTTTGTATTCGGCCAAAGAGTCCTCCAAAACTCAATGACTCAAGTCTCAGTCCCCTAACAGTCCTAGAAGGAGTCCCCCAAAGACTCCCACAAGTCTCAATTCAAAGAGTCTCGAGAAGTCTCTCCCAACTATCAGTCCAAAGAGTCTCTAGATGAGTCCCCCAACTCTTAGTCCAAAGAGTCTCTAGATGAGTCCCCCAACTCTTAGTCCAAATAGTACCAAAAAGAGTCCCCATATGACTCTCCCAACTCTCGGTTCAAAAAGCACTGAAAAGAGTCCCCAAATAACTCTTCCAACTCTTAGTCCAAAAAATACCGAAAAGAGTTCCCAAATGACTTCCCTAACTCTCAGTTCAAAAAGTACCGAAAAGAGTCCTAAAATGACTCCCCCAACTCTCAATTCAAAGATTACGCGAAAGATTCCCCAACGAGTCCCCCAAATAGTCCAACAAGGACTCCCCAAATAGGCCCCAAGGAGTCCCCTTATTTATATTTAATTAATAACATAGGAAAGAGAACATATGAAACAATTTTAAATTTAAATAAATCTCAGGTTGGTGTGTTTCAATTTGACTAACTACAGAAAAACATTTTTGTAGTTTATTTGACATTTTTAAGATCATGGAGTGGTACAGAGTGATAAAGTTGATGTATAATAATCTTCGCAACTTGGCTTCAAAGGTTACTATGTTTAGGCGAAGGTGCATAAGAATATTCGCAACTTGGCTTCAAAGGTTACTATGTTTAAGCGTCATTGGAGAATTCTCCAACCTGGTTACAAGCCAAGAGGGTCGAGAATTCGTCAATCTGGTTACAATATACGAGACTTCATGCCAAGAGGGCCAAGAGAGCCATGTTGGTTTGAAAATCATATGCACATTTTCATGGTTGGCATGGATGGTTCTGGAGTTCCACTCGCTGCTTTTTCCGTTTCTTTTGGGAATACAGAAACAATTCCCTTCACAGAAAGAATTCATAGGATTCTGTTCTTCGAAGATAAGGAGAGATGACTTGCAGAGATATAATTTGAATTTTTGAAGCCTAAACATCAACTGTGTCCACGTTGATGCCACATGTTCAGTGATTGCGATAGGAGGAACATTCTCCTTGTGAAGTTATGTCGGATGGTGTTTGGTCGGTCTTGCCTGAACCGGAGCCTCCTTGGTTGGCTAACATGTCCAATTTTTACAATTATTGGTTTGAGTGGTCGACCCTTCCTATAATACATAGGCCCCCAAGTCCTTGAGGGCACTAAGTGATCGAAGATGACTTTAATGTCGTGGATGTGATCAAGTTATTGGTCGATTTACATATGATGATAGACCTCTTATTTCTGGGGGGCATCGTGGATTTCGAATCGATTTCGCGCCTTCTCATCGTTCGTGCCATGATGTGACAGCTCAGGTGGTAAGGGTCGTTGATCTAACTTTGATCAAATGGTCCTAGTTGGGCTACGCTTCACCTCCTGTCTCTATAAATAGGGCTCACGGTGGGTTGCTAAAAATCAACTTTCTGCTCTGGGTTCTCGATCTGCTCGGTGCTTGCTTAAGGTTATTTCTCGGCCGTCCCTCAAGGTAATTTTTGACAATGGTTTCTTTCACTCTTGCTTCCCATTCGTCCTCGGAGCTCTCGGGGTCTTCGAGTGGATCTGATACGTCTGCTTGGCAGGGCAGTTTGGAGCACGAGCTTCGCTCTAGTGGTGGTTCATTGAGTGCAAGTCCCTCCCACGTTTCCATTGTTGTGTTGGTGAGGGTTGGAGGTAACTTCGGGGAGAAACCTGGTCGGGCTGTGGGTGGTGTTGCTGAGGGAGAGCCAATTGGTTAAGAAGAATCTATGTGGGCTCTGAGTTGTCGCCTTTCGAGAATGACTAGCTCAACTTTGAGGTACTTGAAGCTGTTTCAATCCTCTTATACTATTCAATCCTTTATAGATAATGTAGATATGTTAGATACTTCTCTTCCTAACTATGTGTTTGCTTTAGGTCGTTGTTCACCTACTGACCAGGTATTTCACAGTCGGGGCACTTCTCTTGTAAACTTTTTCTTTCTATATGCTAAAGTTGTTAGGGATTCTCATATTCGACTTCCCCTGGATGAGTTTAGTACCTGAGTATTAAGGACGTTGAATGTCGCTCCAACTCAGCTCCATCCCAACAGTTGGGCTTACATCTCGGGGTTCCAAATGTTGTGCATGAGGTTGGGTTTGAATGACTTCGACCCTTTTTCTCCATTATTAGTGTACTCGGTCGGTTAAGAAGGTGGGTTGGCTATCCTTGGTCAGTCAGTCTAAGAACCGTCTCCTATACCCATATTCGTCTTCCTACAAACATTTCAAAGAAACTTTCTTCAAAGTGTTGGTGAAGGGGGATAATTGTCAGTATGTGTATGACGGTAGTGTCCCGAAGTTTCTTTTGTATTGGACGAGAACTCCCATAAGATACACATTGTGGCTGAGGTAGACGTCAACTATTAAGTACCTGACAAGGATGGTCTTGTGACCTCGGTCGGTTCTGCCAAACTTAGTGTGCAAATCGACATAGCCCCTAGTGTCTACTCTCTCTCCAGAAAAACTTAATATTTGTTCATCCAACGAGATAATCGCATCCTCGTCTAAACCCATTTTCTTAAAAGTCTTCTAGTAAAGGACGTCTACCGAGCTCCCTTGGTCAACCAACATCTTTTTGATATCACAATTTGCTACTTCGACGGCTATAACCATCGAATCGTCTTGGTAGGTGTCAGTACACTTGAAATCCCGGTCGAAAAACGTTATATCCGACATGCTTCGCTTCGCACGGTGAGTGATCATGTGGACACTCTTGATTGCTCTCAGGTACCTCTTCCTAGCTGAGTGCGATAGGCCTCCGTCCCCAAATCCTCCTATGATAGTATTTGTTGAACATTAGACGGTCCAAAGTCCCTTTAGAGGATCAAATCATTTGATAAAGTTTTGATGATAACAAAACTGAAGTATACATTTATATTTGATGACTTATATACATTACACAATTAACATTATTATTATTATTAAAGCAGGAGACACATGGTCCATAAAGAGATAAGTTTTCTTACTATTTACTTTTATGTGTTATTGATTTGATTTAAAATTTATTTTATATCATATTGTGCTCTAACGTTCAAATTTGTTCATAACGGAAAATATTCAAATTATTATGAAACATTTAATTGTGGTTAATTGATTTTATATCATAATGTGCAATAATGTTCAAATCTGTTCATAATAGAAATTATTCAAATTATTGATGAGTATCTCAGATATAATTTCTCTATGTTATAAATAAATTATTTCCGATACAGACTTAATCAAGTTTAATGCAGTATGAAAATTAGAGAAATATTTTCAGTTTGAACTTCATACATCAGAAAGTCAAGATTGCTCTGTTCAAGCATCCCAACGACTAGTTTCTAAAAAGCTACATATAGAGGAGCAAGTTCAAGTTGAAGAATAACAAGGAGAAGCGAAAAGAGAAAAACATCATACAATACATTTGAAGAAAATATACTGAGTGTTTTTTGTCAATCTGCTATAGAGAGCATATAGAGTTTTTGGGTTGTGTGAAACCATTGTGTAATTCTTCACCATTGTGAAGTAAACCCTTGTGAGCTTTCATTGTTCTCTCCTTTGAGAGTGTTTCTTTAAATCTTGAGTGGTCTTGATCTCAGGGGGAGATTGAGACTGGTATAACCTGGAGAGGTTTGTGTACTCGTGATAACCTGGAGAGGTTTGTGTACTCGTTGTAACCTGGAGAGGTTTGTATATTCGTGTAACTATTTGTTGAATAGTGGAACCTCTTGAACAGTTTGTTCAAGGGAGAACTGGACGTAGCCCAAGAGATTAGGGTGAACCAGTATAAAACTGCTTTATCTGTGCTTATATATTTTTGCCTTGGTTGGTGGTTTCTATTTATAGCGAATTGAGTTCAGGCTCCATTCAACCCCCCCTTCTGGAGGCAGTTGTTCCTACAGTTGGTATCAGAGCTAACCTCGGGGGTTAGTTCTTCACAGGACTTGAGGCACGATCCTACAAGAACTCAATGGAAGGAGACGGACTACACGTGAGTCGACCACCCTTGTTCAAGGGCCAAAATTATGAGCTTTGGAAGATGAGGATGATTGGCTTCATCCAATATAACGGTATGGAGTTAATTAATATT